>Ga0099364_10000503_pt1 | contig 66082 bp, 63 predicted proteins | sample TergutTh196P3_FD_73070 | JGI IMG/M metagenome (GOLD analysis project Ga0099364, IMG submission 73070) | Microcerotermes parvus P3 segment gut microbial communities from Pointe-Noire, Republic of the Congo - Th196 P3 | ecosystem: Host-associated > Arthropoda: Insects > Digestive system > Gut ... | reverse complement strand
ACCTCTAGCGGAAGATTTGAAAAAGTATCGTTCCTTTATCTCTTTGCCATCGTCCGGCAGCTCCCTTACGCAAATGCCGCTGACAGTGGTATCGTCACCGTAAAGCTCGCCAAATCCCAGCTCGTCAACATCTATGTCGGGCAGACCTTTTCGCGGTTTTGCCTTGCCGATATCTATGCCGTCTTTGACGGCGATACTCTTGTCGTCACCGCTCAAAACCCACTGACCGTCAAACTCTCCCCAATGGCTTTTATAGTGTGAACCCAAGCTGTAATTTGGTCTCAATTTCGGAGGTTTAGGACGTTTGTTGATTTGCGGAAAAGTTATCTCAACTGCACCATCTTCAAGCTTGCTTTCTTTTCGGTCAAATGCTTTGTCTGAAAGGTGCAAAGTCAGGTCTTTTTTTAGCAACTTGGAGAATTTAGTTGTAAAGGTTTTGCTGTTTGGCCGTTTCCATTTTCCCCCGCCGTTCGCACTGAACAGCTTGATGCTATACCCGCTTGGGATGCTGAGGGTTTCCTTGGTGAGGTCTATTTCAAAACCATCTGCTCTTGTGCCGTCTTTGTTTTGCCCTTGGATGATGATGCTTTCCTGTTCGCTGTAGTCAATGCAGCAACCCTCCGGCGTGGGTTCCGGTGTGGGGGATGGCGTAGGTTCAGGCGAGGGTTCTTCCGTTGGCGATGGCTCAGGTGTGGGTGTTGGCGTGGGGGTCGGTGTAGGCGTTGGCGTTGGCGTGGGAGTGGGGGTCGGTGTAGGCGTTGGCGTTGGTGTAGGAGTAGGGGTAGGCGTGGGTGTTGGTTCCGGCGTTGGGGATGGCGTGGGTGCGGGGATTAAAATCGGCATACCGTTGTTTACCCCCGGCCATATGCCCCATATGTTGTCGAAATCGAAGCCAACAAAGGATTCTTGCAGTTTCATTTGTGCGGTGGTAAGCGGTGTTGTGTCGTTTTCGTTTGTGAGGTCGCCAACGCCCCGCTTGGGTTCTTGGGGGATACCGTTGACGGTTTGGGCGGCATCGGAGTTGTAGTAAGTGTTGGTGAAGGATAGGGTTCCGATGGTAAGACGAACTCCACCGGCGATTCCGCCTACAGAAGAGTTTCCTAATGCTGAAAACGCCGACACATCACCTGTGTTGTAGCAATTAGTTATGTTGGCGTTTCTAGCGGCAATCCCGCCGGCCTCGGCCGTCCCCATTAAAATTGTTGAAAGATTAGAAGCTGAAATATTGCCTGTATTATAACAATCGCTTATGATTGTACGGTCGCTGTAGCCCATACCCAATATCCCGCCAGCACGGTTAGAGCTACTAATTGACGATGATGACTCTATGTCACCGGTATTGTAACAATTGTAAATTTCAATCGAAGAGCCACAATCGGCAAATATCCCCCCTGCGCGTTCCCCTGCGGACACCTTAGCAGTGTTGTAACTGTAGCTGATAATGGGAACATAAACTTCAGAATAAGCACTAATCCCGCCTGCATAGCCTCTGCCGATTATATCCCCTGTGTTATAGCAATTGCTTATCGTTATTCCAGTAGCTCTAGCAACAAAACCAGCAGCATCTCTACCAGACGAGCTAACATTGATGTATGTATTTTCTAAGCCTAAGTTTTTGATTGTAGAACCCATCACATAACCGAACAGGGCTGCGAATAGAATGTCCCCGGTAATTTTAAGATTGCGGATTACATACCCCTGCCCATCTAAAGTGCCTATGAATGGGCTGAGAATACTACTTCCGAGCGGCACCCACTCAGCATCAGATAAATCAATATTGGCTGTTAGATGATATGTGCCGCTGAGGTTGTCTTTTATAGCTTCCAGTTCGGTTCTGTTGGAAATAGGTATTGAACCCACAGCAGGCGGCTCAATAGGTATTAAAAACTTGCCATTAGAACCGTAACCCAACGCCCCATGAGGCACGGCTGCAGAAAGAGGCGCAGAAGGAAAAAGCAACAACGAAACAGCCATTGTAAGTACAATTACGATAGATAAAATTCGTTTGTTCATACTCAACGCCCCCTCACATAAAAATATTATACTGTATTACAGAATATGTGTCAACGTAGCTCAGGGCAGCCGTTATGAAAACTCACACGGCTGCCCTCCCTAAGTTATTCTAAAATTTGTTTTTGTGATACTGGTTTCTTGGCAGTAGCCCCTTTCCAGATATAAATCGGCTCGGATATGCCGGTAATTGAAACAGTTATCTTTCCTCTGGCAACCATCAAAGTCCTCGGCGATAAGCTTGATAGTGCGGGAATAGCATCTGCACCGAGATTAGCAAGATTCCCCGCATATATGTAATCGCCTTCCTTGAGCTTAATCGGCTTATCCTTCTTATACTTGGTTGGCTTCTGCTCGTTTTTTGCAGAGATTTTTTTGGGTTTGCTTGCAGGGGTATAGCCGCCTGTATCTGTAGGTGCAGTTCTGATGAAATAGACTGTCTTTGTGCCATCCTCAAGCGGTCTTATCGGTATGCCGGAGGTTAATCCGGGATAGAACCTCCCGAAGCCTGTATCCGGGTCAACGGTTTTGCCCTTAGCTGCACCAACCTGAAGCTTGGCCTTGGTTTCATCGATTAATGGATTGATGGTATTCGTTAAAACCCAACATCCGGTTGTAACTCCGGTCTTGTCTGCGGCAGCTTCATAATTGATCTTGAATTTATCTAGCTTAGGCCGTTTTTTCACCTGGTCAAATGTCACCGTTTCCATGCCGTTGGAGATAACAAGTGACAACTCCTTATTGAGCAGTTTTGGGAATTTTGTTGTACTGAGAGGATGCTTGGAGTTGGTGATGTCTGTGTTTTTTATTGTTTTCCATTTTCCGCTCTTCACACTGAAGCTTGTAGGCACAAACCCCTCGGGCAGAATCAGAGCTTCATCCTGAAGGTCAATCCAAAATTTCCTGCTGTCATCGTCAGAAATATCAGAGATACCAGGAACACGGATTCTGTTTATATTTTCGTAATCAATGCCCCATTCCGGTATCTCGTGACTGCTCCAAGCCACAGAGAATTTCTCTATGGTATCATCGCCCGAATGAGGTATTACCTTGATTGTGTACGGAAGATCTGATTTCGGAGTAAATCTCACATACTCTGCATTGTTAGTGCGAGAATGGGAATGCCCTACCAATACACCTTCGCTGTCATAAACTTCCAAATCTAGGTCGGTAAGAGCTAACGCTGGGTTGTCAACGGGAAAGAAACCACCTGACGTATGCTTCATAAGCCAAGACAATGTAATCACTGCGGGTAAATCAGGGATCAAAACAGCAGTTATTTCCTCTTGGTTGCTTATGGCTTCAGTTGTGTCGCTATAGAATACACCCGCCTCCACTGAGGACAGTACGCCGGTAGCCACCGCATAACACGCTCTCCGGGCATTTACAACACCTGCACCTTGCCTGTTTGTTATTGACGACATTGCTTCAGCGGGAGTGGTGGGAACCTTTCTGTTACAGGTAGCCATGAGTGCCGCCTTAACGGTGTCTGGGCGCATCCGAACCAAGGGGTTTATTGTCATCATCTGGGCGATAACCCCTGTAACATGGGGAGCCGAAAAGCTGGTACCGTTTACCCCACGCCTGTATGCAGAATCATTTCCCTCCGGCAAAATGAAGCCTTCTCCGGGTGCAAGCACATCCGGCTTGGAGGCAAACCCCGACAGATTCACATAGCTTGAATAAGAGGAATATTCGTCATCATTCAGGCGCAGAGTGCCTTTGTCGGTTATCGAACCAACCGTTATACCATTATACGCCATACCTGGGTCGCTGATTCTTCCGTTGCCAACATTCCCCGCAGATTTTACAAAGCTTACACCGTTCTCATTTATGATGCTGTCAACCCACTTGGCTCTGGCGGTATAATTCCCCGAGTTGCCCAACCCCCAGCTTACATTGATAACATTGACACCGTTCTCTATCAAGGTGTTTATGCCTTTGTAAAAATCGGAACTCTCCGCTTTGGCACTTACCAGCCTTGCATTTGGTACTAATCCATCCTTCCCTGCAATGATTTTTGCAACTAAAGAGGGGTGGTCACCGTAATTTATAGGTCCGTCCTTTCCGGGCCGGTCGATTTTTGCATGATGACTTAATGATTCAATATCCGTTCGCACCCAATGAGACTCAAATATCCCGACAACAACGGCAGGAGCTCCATCACGGGCACCGCCATCCAGTCCGAGCTCATCTCTCGGATAAATCGCATCAATGCTGGGCAGGCTGATTTCCAAGTCACCCTCGTCTTCATCTTCAGTTTCCACATACAATTCTAACGATACAACCTCCGGGACATCTTCGAGCGTATACACCTCTGCCTTACTGACTCGGCAGATAATCATGGGAGTATAATTGCACTGGAAGTCTATCAGGGCATCCTCAAGATGAGTGGCTTCAAAGTCTTGGTGCAACTCGCCATATTTTTGCCGGGCGATTTTTCGTTCGACTGATATGTAGTCGGAAACCTTCTTGGTAAGTACTCTATGTTCTCCAGTATTCAGAACATGATTCCAATAAAGGTCTTCCGGCACATCCGGTCCTTCTGTGAACAATTCATCCATCACAGCAATACCTTCTCGCTCAAGCATGAGTCCATCGAAACCAAGTTCGTCCTTGACTTCCTCTTGGATTTCGTCACGGTCGATACCTTCAATCCAAATATGGATTTTGACAGTATCACCATCCCCCAACCCGTCCAATTCCGCTTGCAGTTCAGCGGTGATTTTCGGCACGGTGGGTTCAGCCATGGCAGGGGGAATCCCCGATACCAACGACAACAGCAGTGCCAAGCAGCACAGGAAAGAAATCGACCTTTTACCCTTTTGTACAAACATTTTTTGTACCTCCTAGTGTTATATTTGATACACGAACAATTTGCCCGATATACCCGGTAGAGAGCGGGGGCAGGGTTTTTGCGTTCAGACTGTCCACTCTCTGCCGAACTGTCATGGTAGATTATATCATAGGAGAGAATGAATTACAAGATTGGGATTGGGAAATTATTGGGGGGGCATAGGATATTCTTATACTCAAGGGATTCCGTCCCCAAATTTTCGCCCCATTACATCCATCAAAATCGCCTAACATACCCTGTGCTTCATAAATTATACCCTATGCTTTATTAAACATCAACCCCTATATTGATAGAATTATTAAAAATGTAGAGAGGATGCGTTTCCATTGCCTGTTAATCCAAAGAGTCTTGAAGCAAACGAACAGCAATTTTTGAAAAATATCGGGTTCAAAATTCAATTTGTCCGCAAGAAAAGGGACTTATCACAAGAGCAGCTTGCAGAAAAAGCAGGATTGGCAACCGCAACAATCGGACATATTGAATCGCCCCACGTTTACGGTTTATCGCTGATGGCTTTGTATAGAATCGCTCGTGCTTTAGATGTAGAACCCAAAATCCTACTTGATTTTGAATAGGGTGGATTCAATATTTTTGTGTTTTATCCTCCTTACCATCGGTGGTTTTGCCTAAGACAACAAGGGTTTGTTCTTCGCTGACATACATTTCCTCAGGGATATATTGTCAAGTGCTCCCGCCTGTACGATATAGGCAGGCTATAGTTTTCGCTATGGTTGGCGGCTACGTGAGTTTTGAGGAAAACTTAAAAGAAAATTACTGTTGACAAAACTAAAAGCCTGCTATATACTTAGGCTGTTGAGGGGCGAAAGTGGCGGAACTGGCAGACGCGCCAGACTAAGGATCTGGTGACCTAATACTGGTTGTGCGGGTTCAAGTCCCGCCTTTCGCACCAACCTAATGCCAAGCCCCCAGCAAGAAATTTTCAAGAATTTTTTTGTTGGGGGCTTGGCATTGCCTTATGGATTCAGGCTCCGTTGCTCCAGAACCAGTCATATCAGAAAACTAAAAAAAAATAGCGGGAGTCACCCAAATTTCATGGCCTCGCAGGTGCTTTCGCAAAAAGGCGGGTTATATTGATGACTATTTTTTACACTCTTGGCGATAAGCTGTTTATAAACCTAACTAACGCCTGTCCTTGCAACTGTTTGTTTTGTGTACGCTCGAAGCGTGACGGCGTTGGGAGTGCTGAAAGCCTGTGGCTTGAAAGAGAACCAGATTTACAGGAAATTAAAACCGCATTCTCAGAATGCGGTCTCTGCGGTATAACGGAAATCGTTTTTTGTGGATACGGTGAGCCTATGGAGAGGGCTGGTTTAGTCATGGAGGTGTGCGGCTATATCAGACAACAATGCGCTTTGCCATTGCGAATTAACACAAACGGTCTTGTAAAGCTGATTGACCCCGATTTTGCCGTGAGCAAGCTTGCCGCTGTAGATTCGGTTTCGGTAAGCCTCAACGCTGACAATGAAAGCGAATATCTGCGCTTAACACGACCGGGCTTCGGTTCTGCGGCATGGAGTGCCATGCTGAATTTTGCAAGGGAAGCCTCCGCATATACCTCCGTCATACTTACCGCTGTGAATGTATTGCCACGGCAGAGTCTTGACCGATGCAAGGAAATTGCCGATAGCTTAGGCGTTGAGTTTAGAGTGAGAGATATGATTTAATTTCCCAGTATCTGCTTCTGCAAGGGATACGTTGGGTGACCGGTTTTCCGGAAGGTGCTACAGCTTTTGCCTTGCGCTTGGTGCCTTCTTGCCGTTGGGCTTTGCTCCTTGCCAGATTAGCGTTTGACCTGTTACAGCCTCCCATGGTGCTCCCTTTATCAATGCCTCTGGAATACCCCCGCTTACGCTTACGAAGGTATCTGCTTTGGGCTTGATTGTTCCGTCTTTTTTCGGCACATAATTAGCTCTCTTTATCAAACCGCTGATTCTGACTTTTTTAGGCTTGCTTGATGGTACACAGCCAATGATTTCGTTTGTGTCTGCATCCCTTTTCAGCATGGGCACGGTTTTGTAGAAAAAAATGAATTTCTCCACCTTTTCCTTTGTACCGTTCACAAACAACGGTCTGAGGCAAATTCCAGGTGTATCACCATCTTGAAGCTTGAAGCTGCCGTAACCAAAGGAATCGATATCCTTATCAGGCTTGCCCAATATCTGCTTAGCTTTTCCCACTAATATCTCATTAGTAAGAGGTTTTTCAGCATCATTTTTGAGAGTTATTACCCAGCGGCCGGTGAATGGGTCGTCATAGGAGCTCCACTCGCTAGGTTCGGATTGTCTGAGAAAATAATTTATCTGCATTTTGTCGGGAGTTGGGCGTTTTTCAACAGGCGGGAACCATAGGACAAGGGCATCAGCAGGCGGAGTCTTGGCTTTGGTAAGCGGCTGGTCGGACAGCAGCAATCCGGTTGTTTTTGCTTTTGCCCCTCCCAATGGCCAGCCTGAGCTGATCAGCTTGCTCAGTGCCTTGTAATTATCGGAATCAAATGACTTTTTAGCACTTACTTGCTTCCAACCCTTACCTGTGTTATATGATTTAACAATGTAGCTTTCTTTAGGTGAGAAGAGCGTTTCCTGTGTTATGTTAAGCCCAATTCCCGGGACATTGCCGCCTGGTGCATCATTGATGAAATACCTTGCCGGGATTATTAAGTCGTTATCCCGACTGTAATCAATACAGCAAATATCGGGTGTTGGAGTGGGGGTCTCTTCCGGATCAATGGTGGACTCCGGAGTTGGCTCCTCAGTAGGCGTAGGCTCAACCGTGGGTTCCTCAGTGGGTTCGGGAGTAGGCTCTTCTGTGGGTGTAGGCGTTGGAGTGGGCGTAGGAGTTGGCTCCTCAGTAGGCGTAGGCTCAACCGTGGGTTCCTCAGTGGGTTCGGGAGTGGGAGTAGGTTCTTCTGTGGGTGTAGGCGTTGGAGTGGGCGTAGGAGTTGGCTCCTCAGTAGGCTCAGGGGTGGGAGTAGGTTCCTCTGTAGGTGTAGGCGTTGGAGTAGGTGTGGGTGTAGGCGTAGGTGTTGGAGTAGGCGTAACAATGACAGGCTTTTGAAGAATGGGATAACCTTCATTTGAAGACGATACAATGCTCCAGATATTGGTGAAGTTAAACCCGCTGAAGCCTGATTCGAGCTTCATCTGTGCTGTAGTACGAGAAGGGGAGTTGTTTGTTCCTGTGCCGAGTATATGCCCGATGGCCTTTTTGGGGTTTTGAGAAGAATAGCTTACCTCTTGTATGCTGTCTATGTTCCAGTAAGCGTTGTTTATTATTCCTGAGGTGCTAAGGAGTGCGTATCCGCAAATTCCTCCTGCACGGGAATTGGCAAGCGCGAATGAAGCTGCTGATTCTACAAAGCCGGTGCTGTAACAGTTTACAATACTCCCTGTGCTGGCTTTATATCCCAAAATGCCTCCTGCATTGGCATATGCATAATCAAAGTTACCATTGGTTCTAGCAACTACACCTGCCTTGTTATAACAATTGCTGATAGCGGTGGCTGCCATAACATAGCCGACAATCCCGCCTGCATGGGCAGAGGCGGTTTCAGATGAAGCCTCTACAAAAGAAATCGGTGCGGCATTGTAGCAGTTGCTGATAGTACTTGTTCCGGCACTGTAGCCAGCTATGCCGCCGGAGGCACACTCACCTGATGTAAGTATGTGGATCTGCACACCCTCAAGGCCTACATTTTTAATAGTGGCATTTCTGATGTGACCAAACAAACCGGCGTGTTGAAAGCTTCCTATGACAGTGAGGTTGCGAACCACAAACCCCTGACCGTCAAACGTGCCGGAAAAAGATGTTGCTGTATTAGTGGAAGCAATTCCAATGGGTTCCCAGTTTCCGCCGTTGAAGGATGACAAATTTATGTCATTCATCAACTTATAGCTGCCCGATAGATTGTAGCGTACATCCCACAAATCCTGCGGTGTCCGGATCTCGGCAACCCCGCTGGATAAGCCGGAAAAAATACCAGGTGAATTCATTAACCCTATAAGCATAATAACTGAGATCGCCAAAGACATATGTCTTTTCATAATATTTCATCCTCCCTGTTTTCTCGCGCCGTTACGGTGTGATTTCCCCCTATATACATATTATCGGAGGAAAGTCCGGCGGACTTTAATATTTATCGCCTGAAAAATTTTTTTATTGATTTTAGACTGCTGACCGTGTTATAATACCACAAGAGGCAGTATATTGCAATACTCTATCTTGTTTTGAGTTTCCCCATTTTTCACGTCCACCCCGGCAAGCACAACTGATTCGGGCGTGGCGGTCGATTGAAAAAGGAGCAAGCCAACCTTTTTATTTGACAAAAACAGCAAAAGTGATATACTAACCATGTGTAAAGCTCATAACATATTTCAGAAACATGGGAGGCAATTATTTATGAAAAAGCAGCGTACAACGAAAGCAGTCTGTATTATCTTGATAGCCGTTATGCTCCTGTCGGCAACCTCGTTGATATGCCCGGCGGCGGCCTTTGCTGCGGAAAGCGATCCCGCAATCGGCTCGGAGCGGAGATTCGGAATTCCGGGAAGTTTTTTTATAATAGAGGAAGATGCTGTGCTGGCCGCACAGAGCAATCACGCACTGGTCTATGTTGTCAAAAGCGATAAGCTGTCCTCTTACAAAGACTTTTATCCCAACGGCACGGCAGAGAACGCCATTGCGAAGGGTATCGCGGCGGAGTTCGAGAAAATGTACTCCCTTATTTCCACGCCGGGGCTTCCTGCTTATTATGGCCAACCTTACGATTTGAACGGCAACGGCAAGATTATCATCCTTCTGTGTGACATTGGGGATGACGGCAAAGAGGCAGGCAGTACAGTCGGCGGCTATGTATCGGGTATATTCAATGCCGCTGATTTTACAAATACCAACAAGGCTGCCATGATCCATGTGGACATCGCGCCAAATCAAGGATATGGAAAATTCAAAAATGACCCCAATGGCTTTTACCAAACCGTTATGCACGAATATGCACATCTTGTATCTTTTTCCCATGTTTACACGCACAGGCAGACAGGTATGCCCGGCACAAACCAGAAGTATGTCATTGTGGAGGAAGCCTTCGCAGAGCTGGCCGGGTATCTGTATCATAACCAATTCGGCACAGGCAAGCTCCAGTCGTTCTTTACCAGCCAATTCCTGCCCAATAATAGTTTTTTGAGCTGGCAGACCAGTCAGAGTGTATTCTTAAATGCGAACTACGGTGCGGCTGTCCTGCTTGGACTCACCTATTACAATCATGGCGGGAATATCTATAATCTCTTGTCCGACCCGCGTGGTGTCCCTGCAAGCAATACGTCCAATTGGAATGATTCTCTTATCGCAATGGGCGACCACTTTGTAGGCGCGGCAGAACCTTCCGCGACCTTTGATAATTTTAACAAGCTTTTTAACCAGTTCGCGCTGGATACCTATGTGGCCGACCCTTTGAAGCAGGGACCGTATATCAAAAACGTGAACTTTAATTCATGGAGCCTGATCGACCTGTATGGCCAGCCTGTGCTGGAACCGGGGAAATCTTTCTATTTCTCTTATCTGCAAGCACCATATATGCCGCAGTATTTTGTCCGCCCGCACAAAGGCACAAGGCTTCCTGTTGATATGAATGTTATCAAAATGACGCTGACCGACACCGATGCTAAATCGCGTTTTTATGCAGTCTATCCCAACAAACCGTTTTCGGGCTTTGGCGAAACATCAGGCCGGACATATACCGAGCTTATCCCCGGTCAGGAGATGACCATCCCCGTCGGCCAAGGCAATGAGTTTGCTGTGTTCGCGGTCAATTACAACTATAGCGGCACAGATGCCACGGTTAACTATACCGCTGCCAAGGATACACGGTATCCATTCCAGGATATTCAAGTGCCCGATGTGCGGAATCTCAAGGTTGAACATGGGGCAAGCAATGTTGCCATATCATGGGACGCACTTACAGAGTTGCCCGATGATTTGGCACTGCAATCATATGAGGTGTATCGCAGCGACACGCTGCTTGGAACTGTAAGTGCTTCCAATTCCGCACCTGGCCGTACAGATTCATATGCCAATCTTGAAGTTGGGCGAAGCTATGAATATAGCGTAAAAGCCATTGTACGTAGGATCGGTTCAACGGCGAATATCTCAAGTACCGGCACGAAAACTATGTTTACCCTGCTGCCGGTATCGGTTGCCGCACCCACAAATGCTTCCGCCACGCTTTCGTCCAACGCAAAAAGCGTTACTCTCAGATGGGAACGGGCTGCGGCCGTTTATGGTGCCAATCTCCGTCAGGCCGCGCCATCTGGATATGAAATTTATCGCAATGACGAGCTTATCCACAGTACCGGCTCTTCTTCATCCAGCTATACCAACAGCCAGCTTGAGTCCGGCAAAACCTATGTTTATAAAATCCGGTCAACACATACCTCAGGCGGAAACACGGTTTATTCGGAATTTACCCCGCCCGTCACAGCCGCCGCACCCACCGAGTACGCCCTGATCGTAACGGCACAGACAGGCGGCAGGGTCAATACTACAGGCGGGTCGTATACCGAAGGTACAAGAATTTCTCTTACGGCCACTGCCAATACGGGCTATACTTTCGATGGCTGGACTTCCTCAAATGGCGGGAGTTTTGGAAACACAGCTAATAGAAGCACCACATTCACCATGCCCGCAGGTACGACAACCGTAACGGCAAAATTCAAGCAAAGCACTCGCGCCGTTACAGTAAATGGCAGCCACACATCCAATTCTGGTGCCAGGAACTATGCGCAAGGAGCGACAGTGACCATCCGGGCGGGAACCAGAAGCGGTTACACGTTCAACGGCTGGACAGTCAACCGCGGCGGCGTGACTCTTGCCAATCGCACAAACGCTACGACTACATTTACCATGCCCGCAAACACTGTAACGGTCACGGCCAATTGGACACAGGTGCGGGCCGCTGCCGCTAGACCCAAAATCAGCAAGCATCCAAAAAAGAAAAGACTGAAACGGAATGCCAAGCATACTCTTTCTGTTGCCGCCAAAGCAAACCCCGGAAAACTCAGCTACCAGTGGTACAGCAGCAAGAGAAATAAGAACTCGGGCGGTAAGAAAATCCGCAAGGCCAACAAGCCCGGCTACACGCCCCCAACAAAGAAAAAAGGTTCGGTGTATTACTATTGCATCGTCACCAACACCGACAACAGTGCCGCTATAAAAAAGTCCACAACGAAAACCAAGGTTGCCAAGGTAACGGTACGATAAAAACAGGGAGAGAAAGAGTATGACAGCCAATGAAGCTATCCGCAACAGGCGGAGCATCCGCAAAAATCCGGCGCAAAGGTGACAGGCGAGCGAATAGTTTTTTACTTTGATTTCAAAATTCGAGTGCTTGTTTTTGTTATGATGTCAATGGTTTGTGAAACTTCAGTTTTGCGTTTTGGGGAAACTCAAATCTATCTTGTTGGATTTGCTGAAAAATTTGAAAAATACGGAGGGTGCTTGCCGTGGTAAGACTAAAAATTTCAACCCTTAGCTTGGCGATAGTTTTGTTTATGTCAATGGCTGTTCCGGTGATGGCGGCAGGGGAGTACGGAGCCGATGGGCCTACCGGCGGGAAATTTCTTTCCCTTATTGACCCTCCCGCTGAGGGTTCGATACCCATAAGCTCAAGATGGCAGCTAGACTCAATAAGGGGCAATATGAGCGGCACTTATCATCTGACCGCGGATATTGATCTTGGCGGGGCAGATTGGGTGCCGATAGGCAGTGGGGCGGATCCGTTTGTAGGTGTTTTCGATGGTCAGGGGTATATTATCAGGAACATGAGGATGAGAGAGACTAGTTACAACGTCATGCCCTATGCTGGCCTGTTCGGCTTTATAAGAAATTCAGAGATAAAAAACATTGGACTCGAAGACATTGATATAAACGTTTCGAGTAATATTAATTATCGCATGTATGCAGCGGGGGTTTCAGCTCGATTTTACATGAGTACAGTTGAAAATTGTTACACAACCGGAGTGATAGCCGCTTTTTCTGATAACGCTTACGTTGGCGGGATTTGCGGCGGTGTTGTAAGCGAAGACGATGACAGGAGCTTTTTCAGCGATTGTTACAATTTAGCAGATGTAGTCGCCCAATATAGGTATCCTTCTGCGGCAAATACGATTGTATTAGCTGGCGGTATTATTGCAAGCGATGGTCCTCATCCAGGTAATGTCGGTTATGAGGATGCGGATAATCTTGTGACAGTTTCTCGTTGTTACAATGCAGGAAGGATATTTTCCGGTCTTTTTGCGGGTGGCATTGCGGGTGAGAGCAGTACCAGCAATATAGTCAACTGCTATAATGTGGGGAGTATCTCGGGTGCGGCCGCATCAGGGATTTCAGGTCAAGCCGGTACAGTTAACAAGTCTTACAGCTCTGGGGATTTAGTTGCCTATTATCATTCTGGTATCCAAACAGACAATGGCTCTGTGTTGTTTCCTGAGGGTGCTTTTGCCGGGGCTATTACAGGCAGTGTTATAATCGGTCAAGACAGTAGCGGTGATTTGTATTGGAATATTGACAATACTCACACATTGAACGGCGTTGCTCAAAACCCAAAAGCCGGGGTTGGATGGCCGTGGGGGATAGACCCTACATCACCGCTCACAAGCACTCAAATGCGGCAGCAAGAGAATTTTGCAGGCTTTGACTTTACAAGCATATGGAGTATAGATCCGGGTATAAACCAGGGCTATCCTATTTTTTTCGTGCCAACTCCAGTGCCGACGCCAACACCAACTCCTGAACCAACAGAGGAACCAACCCCCACGCCAACTCCTGAACCCACTGAAGAGCCTACCCCCGAGCCAACCCCGACCCAAGAACCAACACCAACACCCGATCCAACAGAGGCGCCTACCCCAACACCAACGGCAGATCCAACAGAAGAACCTACCCCTGAGCAATCGCCAAGCCCGGAGCATTGCTGTATTGATTACAGCGGTGAGGATCTTATTGTTTATGGGGATGTAGAGGGGTTTTCAATCAATCTGCAAGAGGGGTCATTGGAAATTCCGGAAGGTTATACAGCAACAAAATACAGTCTTGACGGCGGAGTAAAATGGAAGGAAGGTCATGCCTGGACAATTACTTTTATTAACGGTAACCCGGCATATACCATTGAAAAGCTGCTTAACAAGGGAATGACACTTTCTATAACCAACGGCGAAACGACAGTAACCTTCCCAACTATCAGAAAACGTCCGGCTTCACCAAAATATCATGTGAATTACGCCATTGCCGAGGATGGAACAGGGGTAACACCTGGTCAGTGGGTATTATCTGAAAGGGCAGGAACAATGTCGATAAAAGACGGTATCCAAATCAAAGAAGGCAGTAGGCAGTTTGGTAGGTTTTACGGAATAGACGGCTCTTCTAATGGAATTTGTATAAGAGATTATGCAGAAAAGAGAAAATGGTGCGAATCATATTCTATGGGGGAATTAGATTATTTTATAAGATTCGCACCGAAGGAAAACCCTGACGGAAGCTATACCCCTGCAAGTAAGCATAAAAAAATTAAAACGAAAGCAAATCATTACTACAGGACAAAAGGCACCTTCGAACGTAAAGCCCCCGACAGCTCCAGGCACAGGATTATCACCAGAAAAGATGAATCTGCGTATATCTTCGTCAATCCGCTCTCATACGTTAAAATAAACGGAGTGGTACAGAATGACGGCAAGCCCTTCCCCATACGGCAGCGTTTTGAAAATATCCCGTCCAACAGCCTTATTGAGGTATGGAGAGGTGCAACACACAAAAGACCTGCCAGTGCAAAACTGGTTATAGAGTCATAAAAATGTATCGGTATGTTCGAGAGGAGGCAAGCGAGATGACCGAAGCAACTGCCCCAAGGCTTATATCATTGTTTTCCGGATGCGGAGGCCTCGATCTCGGTTTCATTCGGGCAGGATTTAAAGGTGTTTGGGCTAATGATTTTGATGCCGACGCCCAAGCTGTTTATAAAAAGAACGCCAAAAAATTTAATCTCGGAGAAATAGATGGAAGAGATATTCTAACTGTTGGAGAGGACGAAATCCCGGATGGTGACATTTTAACGGCAGGTTTCCCATGTCAGCCGTTTTCAAATGCTGGCAATCGTAAAGGTGTACACGATTCTAGGGGTATGCTCTATAAAGAGTGCTTACGCATAATTCAAAAAAAGATGCCAAAAGTTGTCGTATTTGAAAACGTAAAGGGTTTATTGTCGGCTAAGTACATAGACGGTCGAAAATTGCCGGATACCATTATCGAAGATTTATCAACGATAGGCGATATTGGATATGATGTTGTATACGAGCTTCTTAATGCTTCTGATTATGGTGTCCCACAAAACAGACAAAGAGTACTTTTTGTTGGCATAAGAAAAGATTTGGGAATTGGAAATTTTATATTTCCTGCGAAACAAAACAAAGAAAATTTAACGGTTGGTGATGTATTAAATATGCCCGATGGTTTGCCTAATCAAGAACACTGGGTATATTCGCCGCAGGCACTTGAAATGGTTGAACAAATATCAGAGGGCGGGTCGTGGAAAGATGTGCCTTATGAAAATTTAGCACCACGGTTCCAACGAATAAGAGACGATATGAAAAAATACCGTTCTCCTAATTTTTATCGGCGTTTTTCTCGTACAGAAATTTGCGGAACGATTACAGCATCAGCACAACCTGAAAACTGCGGAATTACCCACCCTACAGAAAACCGTAGATATACAATACGCGAAATTGCTCGGTTTCAATCATTTCCCGATGATTTTATGTTTTTCGATGACTCCTTGAAAAACATTGTGGCAGCTTACAAGGTTATAGGTAATGCTGTCCCCCCGAACTTGGCACATAACATTGCAACCGCTATTATGGAGCAGGTTTTCAAAGGAGATGAAGTATGTCAATGAACACAGATAAAGCGTATCTTTTGGGTCTAATTATTGGCGGCGGTATCTTTGGCGATGCTGAGGATATTTTTAGAATACGGTTGCCTTTCAAAAAATGGGGTTCATATTTAGAAAATTCGCAACGAGCAGGGCAAATTTCACGCGATATTATGAATGTGGTTAGCCCGATGTTTCGCAACATATACAACCTTATTGTAAGTTTTGAAGCAACAGAAAATATATGGAACATATTGTGTGAAGGCGATACTACCGCTCTTAAAACGGATTTGGAAAACTACGGGATTCCTTGTGATGGTGAAGTCAGAGCCAATGCGGATATAAGTAAAATTTGTGTCGATTTGGTTGACGATAATTTGAAACGCCGTTTTATTGCAGGACTTGCAGATTCAATCGGTAGTATGGCAAAATCGCAACGTAGATTTACTGACGACAATCAAATTCTTTCTTTGGAAATCAAAGGTCATAATTTTAATTTTGTATGCGAACTTTGCCGATTATTGCATGATATAAATTGTATTCCCGACCAAGTCAACTGGAATCACCCTAATATCCATTGCACAAATGACCCATATTATCGGACTTGGAATAAACAATTTAAACTGCGGATTTTACTTGACCAATACGCTCGTTTTGGAGCTTTCGCTTTTCGGACAAAAGCGGAATCGTCTAATGAAAATCGGGAACTTCAACAACAAACCCATGTAGCTCAACCTTGCCCGGAACAAAGAATGAATGTTACGCCGTCATGCGTACACCCTGATGAAAATAATATGCTTTTACCAGAGCAGATACGCGGAGGGCATTATATTCATTACCGTCATTTTTGTGCCGTTCTTGGTTGTGAACACGCACCTTTCGATAAAGTATCAAGCCAATTTTCAAGGCTTGGCGAATTGGTAATTCCTTTCGTTATTCAATGCAAAGATACTATTTCGCGGATAAATACCATTATTGCTAACGACCCGCTGTTAGCACAACGAAATTATACAGATGTTAGCGTGAGCGTATCGTCATTATTAACGCAGTTTCAATCTGATTCTAACGGACTGCTATATGGTACTGATTCTGATAACGGGTATCCAATCAACGAAATTCTACAAACAACAGCATATATAGTTGCTGACAGTAATGAACTTTTTGGGAAACGCCCAAAGGGTTACATTGAAATTATCAAACGCCACATTCAAAACGACCCGAATCTAAGCGTCTTATTTCGCAAGCCAGATTTGCTTACTCCGTTAGTTATTGTCGGGAATGAACGAGGTGCGTTAATAGGAGCGGTGAATCCCAAAGTTTATGAAAAACTAATTACACGCTCACCAGATAATGATTTCAAGCTAATTGTCCGACCTATAACCGAGGAGGATTTACGAGATGCGTAACGAAAAGTCCTATTACACTGAAATAAAGAAATTTATTGAGTCCCAACTAAAAAGCAATTTTACCGCAAGTAACAAGCGTGAATTATATGTATTTTGGGGCATTGGCGAACTCAAAAAGGAACTCCAACGTATAATTAATGAAAACCCTGCCAAATGTTCCTGTGCTACTAAATTTGCCGAACGAGTCCCGCCATTAAGCCTTGATATTTTCGCCTTAATTACGGATGGGGCAAAATTCGAATTACTAATTTTAGAGGTGAAACTTGTAAGAAGTGCAGGGTTAAGCGAGTGGTCTCAGCTTGTGGGGTATTGTCTTGTATCTGGCGCAAAATATGGCTTGCTCGTTAATATTGATAATGGCGGTAGCCCACGCTTAACACAGATGTTGCACACAGAGCGGCACATATCAAACATCCAAACCACGGTAAATGATACGCCTCGAGAGCATTTGCTCGGTTTCATGCAGTGGAATAGCTATACCCATAATTTTGAGTACAGCAATCTTGGGTCCGTAAAATCGCTGTCGGAGTTGAGTAATAAACTTGCATCCGATTTTTCGTCCAAAAAACTCGCCAATCCATGAAAAGCGGCTTATTAGAGGTTGCCATAAATCCAGCGTTTAATTTTTGTTGCAAGGGGGAAAGCCTGATGAAACTTTCATTTTTTGGCGCGGCGCGTGAGGTTACCGGCAGCTGTCACTTTGTGGAGACTTGCGGGTACAAGCTGTTCATTGACTGCGGTTTGCCGCAGGGGAGTGACTGCGAGTTGCCTCTCAGGTTTCCCGTCTCTGCCGGTGATGTGGATTTTGTTTTACTGACCCATGCCCATATAGACCATGCCGGACGATTGCCACTGCTTAAAAAAATGGGGTTTAGGGGCAAGATATACGCAACGCCCGCTACCTGCGATCTTTGTTCAATTATGTTGCTGGACTCGGCTCATATCCAAGAGTCAGAGGCTGAGTGGCAAAACCGCAAGGCACGACGGTCCGGACATCCTGAAATAGATCCGCTTTACACCATACCTGATGCCCAGGCAGCCATAGGCGATCTTGTACCCTGTGATTACGAGCAAATTAAAACCTTGGCACCGGGCTTAAAGGTTCGCTTCCGTGACATAGGCCACCTGCTCGGCTCTGCTTGCATTGAACTGTGGGCAGAGGACAACGGCACAAGCCGCAAGCTTGTCTTTTCCGGGGATATAGGCAATCCGGAGCAGCCTCTGCTACGCGATCCTGCTTTTGTGAGGGAAGCTGATTATGTGATAATGGAGGCTACATACGGAAACCGCAGGCACGAGCTTCTCCCTGATTACGCAGCATCATTGGCAGCAGTAATACAACGCACATTTGACCGGGGCGGCAATGTGGTTATACCTGCATTTGCGGTAGGGCGTACCCAGGAAATGCTCTATTTTCTGCGGCAAATTAAGGAACGCGGCTTGGTTCATGGGCATGCTGGGTTTGCCGTTTACTTAGACAGCCCATTAGCAAACGAGGCTACAACTGTTTTTATGCGGCATCAGGGCGATTGCTATGACCAAGAGGGCTTAGATTTATTGAGCAGAGGTATTAATCCCATCGCGTTTGACGGACTTACGCTCTCTCTGACCCCGGAGGAATCTAAGGCAATAAACTTTATCAGGGAACCGGTTGTCATACTGTCGGCGGCGGGAATGTGCGATGCCGGGCGTATACGCCATCATCTAAAGCACAACCTATGGCGCAAGGAGTGTACAATTGTGTTCACAGGCTATCAAGCCAATGGAACAGTTGGGCGTGCCTTGCTTGAGGGGGCATCTGAGCTTAGGTTTTTCGGCGAGACTGTTTATGTAAAGTCTGAAATTGTGAATTTGGCGGCCATCAGCGGACATGCAGACCAAACACAGCTTTTGAAATGGGCAGGGGGGTTCAGCCCCGCCCCCAAGCGTTTATTTATAGTGCATGGGGAGTCCTCCGCATGCGATGCCTTTGCCGCACTTGTCGGGCAAGAGGTTGGCTGTCCAGTCACCGTACCCGCTTATGGCTGTTCATGGGATCTTTCCACAGGGTGCGAACTAGATGCCGGCATGCAGATGCGCCCGGCGGTAAAGCGCAAAAAACGCAAATTATCTCCGGCTTATGCACGGTTGCTTGCCGTTCAGGAGCGTTTAGTATCGCTGATTGGCCGTGCCGGAGGATGGTCTAACCGCGACCTTTCCAGGATGGCAAACCAGCTTTCAACAATTTGCTCTAAATGGGAAAAATAACCATTAAGCCTTTAGTTTCTCCAACAGCCAGGCTATGTTTTCCCCTAGTCGGTGCATAGTGGCAATTCCTTCTTTGTCCTGCTCATAGCCGCCGGCTTCTTTACATAGGCTCATGTTCCAGTAATTACTTCCAGGAACAATCATGTCACTGATAAAGAAAAAGTGATTAATGGAATCTAAGGTCTGAATACTTCCGGCGCGGCGTGCGGCAGTGACCGAAGCACCGATTTTTCGTGAAAAACGCATATTGTCACGCCGCGATACATAACAAGCACGGTCAATAACCGCCTTAACCTCGGGCGTAACATCGGCAACATAGGTGGGGGAGCCTAAAATAATGGCATCAGCCTTCGCCATTTTGGAATACAGCTCATTGAACCAGTCGTCTTGGGTACATCTGCCCACATGGCTGCCGCAACCGCCGCAGGCCTTGCAGCCCTGCACCGGATTGCCTCCCGCTTGGTACATTTCCGTGTCATGTCCTTTGCAGGCCTCTAGGACTGTTTGGAGCATGAGAGAGGTGTTTCCATTTTTTCTCGGGCTACCGTTCACTGATAGAATTTTACCCATGTTCTATTCCTCCTGTTATACCGGATAATCCGGAATTGATAACTTAATTTATGCGAGTGACTAAAAGCGTATACTAAGATTTACGGAGGCACCGGCTTAATGAGAAAGCAAAACAAGCAACAACTAAAGTGGATATACAGCATTGCTTCGGGGGTGCTGCTCTTTGGGATAGGTGCGGTGATTTGGATTGCCGCCAGTACCAGCATAGTTAAAGATGTCCTTCCGTTTTTAGATCCCGGCAGGCCTTCCACTCCGGCACCAGTTAAGATTTGCTTAGATGCCGGACATGGGGGAAGGGATCCCGGGGCACAGGCAGAAGGGAGGTCAGAAAAGAACGATACACTAAAAATAGCCCAGAAGGTACAGCGTATACTCGAGGATGAGGGTGTAGACAGCTTTATGACCCGAACTTATGACACTTTTGTACCGTTGCAGGAACGCTGTGATTTAGCTAATGGAGAGGGTGCGACTATGCTGGTTTCCCTCCACAGAAACATCGGGGGGGGCACGGGGATTGAAATATGGATAAACAGCAAGCCTTCGGAGGAGGAGGTTTTGTTGGCTGAAGGTATCCGCCATGAGCTTTTAGCAGGCACCGCGTTTAATGACAGGGGAGTTAAGAGGGGGAGCTATGACAACCCCAGTGTAAGCCTTAAAATGAATGGCAGCAGTAATATGACATCCTGTCTTGTTGAACTGGGTTTTATGTGCAGCGAGGAGGATAACGAAATTTTTGACAGTCAGCTTGATGAAATAGCCGCCGCTATTGCCCGGGGAATAATTAAAGCTTCTCGGATGGGCTGACGCATAAATCAGTGTACAAGGCATATAATGGATTGTCCCCACTATATGCCTCTGTTCGGCAGGACGGAAATTCAGGGGAACACGGAAGGAGTAGCTCCCTATGTGTAAAAGGATACTGATCATTGCGTCATCTCTTTTCATGCTGATTTCCTGTACGCGAAACGAGCCTCTGGATAGCCTGATTCATAAAAAATACTCCCAAATGACAGAAATTATGTTGGATGCTGCTGTGAGGGTTGACTTTGGCGACCGGACTGTAGGCTTTTCGGTGAAATACACCTGTGACCCGGCGGGCAAGGGGCAGATAGAGGTTATAAGCCCGGAAAACATTGCCGGGATTGTTGCTGAGATAGGGGAGGGGTATGAGCTTAAATATCAGGATACATCCCTCGAGCTGGGTGCGTTGTCAGGCACCGGGCTTTCCCCGCTGGAGTTTCTGCCGCTGATGGTCAGCGACTGGTCCTCCGGATATGTAACCGGGTCGTTTTATGAAAAAAATCAAGGTCAAAATCTTTTAGTCATAAACTATCGGTCAAGAAGAGGGGAGACAATTTTTGAACATACGGCTTGCTTCACTGCCGATACTCTTGTCCCTGTAATAGGTGAGATGTACATCGGCGGAACTCGTGCCGCGGAGGTGAGATACGAACAAAAACCTTAGAACGGACACTTAAGTCTGCGCTTCCCTGCTGTGCTTAGGAGGCTTTGCCTCACTCAAAGTAAAAGATGCCACTGTTATTCCGTTATTTGAGCTGATGCATATGTCCTCGTTATGGGCATACAGGATACTGCGTGCCAAAAAAAGGCCTAAGCCTAAACCGCTCCGGTCATGGCTGCGGGAACGGTCGGTCTTATAAAAACGGTCGAAAATATAGGGCAAATCCTCTGGAGGTATGCGCTGGCCGCAGTTAGTAATAGATATATGAGCCTTTCCGTTTTTAGAACGTATTTTGAGTAACAAATCGGTATCTGGGTAGGCGAATTTAATGGCGTTGTCTATCAGGTTTGTAAGAACTTGAATAATAGAGTCTGGGTCGGCGAATACAAATAATTCCTCTGAAACGGCAATATCTAAGCTCACATTGAGGTTTTTATCGTTAATTTTATTTTCAAATCCGAACAAAATTCTAACTGATGTTTCCGAAATATTAAATGGCTGCCGTCTCAAATCAAGCTGACCTGTTTGCAAATGGGTCAAATTTGTCATGCTGATTACCAGGCGTGACAGCCGCATGATTTCATCGTACACAAGAGTATGTGTTTGGCCGTGTTTTTCAGGTGGAATGGTGCCGTCTAAAATACCTCCGATAAACCCCGCTATAGTGGTCATAGGGGTTTTTAGCTCATGTGAAATATTGGCGATAAAGCCCCGCCGTAAATCCTCGCCTTTTTGCAGCGCGTCGGCCATTGTGTTAAAGGCAACTGCCAATTTCAGCGTTTCGCCGTCACCAAGCTTTTTTGTATCCACCCTGACTGAAAAATCGCCGTGAGCAAAGGTGTGGGCGCAACTTGCCATTTGGTGTAATGGCCTGACCATCCGCCGTGAGATGAAAAAGGCACCTAACCCTGCAAAAAGCAGAATAAAAACACCAAGTGAAACCCAAATCCTTACAAAGTCGTCCATCAGTGAACGATAATTATTTAAGAGGGAAGCGGTAAGGATATATCCTTCAGTCCTGCCGTTTTGCAATATTGCGCGCGAAATAAAGGCCTGTGAGGTTTCCGGTATTTCAGGTGGCATTATATTGGCGGGAATATCCTGGCCATTAGAGCATAATGATAAAACGCTTTGGGGTAAATACATCTCTCGAGATTGGTCGAAAGGATCCGGTGTGTGGATGATTTTGCCGTTTCGGTCACATATGACGAGATAAACATCCACAGCACCGGCAATTGTGCGAATAGCAATACTTTCTTCCTTCCAGTCAAAATTATCACTCTGACGAGAGTAAGACATATAGACGGAAACTGATTCTATGACATTTTCCATCTGCCTCCTTTCGGTGTTATGCAGCACCTGTGAGGCACCCATGATGAAGGAAACAGACAAAACTATCATACTTACCACGATTAGGGAAAATATAGAATATTGAAAAAATAAGTTTCGCATGTCCGGTATCCCCCTAAGCTCTTGTGCTTGGCAGTTCTTCAAAGCAGGCTGGCTATCTAGTCAGCTCAAACTTATAGCCAACGCCCCAAACTGTTTTGAGAGACCACTCTTGCGAGATATTCTCAAGCTTTTCCCTCAGCCGTTTTATATGCACGTCAACTGTGCGGCTGTCGCCGAAATAGTCAAAGCCCCAAACCTCATCTAGAAGCTGGGTACGAGTATATACCCTGTTGGGAGAGGATGCTAAGTGGTATAAGAGCTCTAATTCCTTGGGTGGAGTGTCAACAACATTACCCTTGACCGTAAGGGTAAAGGAATCCATATCAACCTTTAAGTTGTCATATTGCACCCTGCGGCAACTGTTGCTGCCGCTGCTGCGCCGCATAACAGCGCGGATACGTGCCATTACCTCTTTCATGTCAAAGGGCTTGGTAATGTAATCATCGGCACCCATTTCCAGACCCTGAACCTTGTCGATGGTTTCGCTTTTAGCGGTAATCATAATTATTGGAGCTGTGCGGTTTTCTGCGCGAATACTCTGGCAGACGGTCCAGCCATCTACCTCAGGGAGCATGAGATCAAGCAGAACAATATCCGGCTGATGCTCCACGAAAAGAGACAGGCCGGCTGAGCCATTCGCAGCTAAGTAGGTTGTAAAAGCGTCCTTCCCGAGATATAGTCGCAAAAGCTCGGCAATATTAGAATCATCCTCAATAATCAATGCGGTTTTATGCATAATTGCACCTCAATTTCAATTAAAGCTCGAAACCGGTCAGCAACACTTCTGACTGGAAGAAACGCCCACCGAACAGGCGGGCGTTTCTCAGGTGTTCCGCAGGTGTTAGCCGTTTTCCCTGACCCGGGCAAAGCAATCGCTGCAATATACCGGTCTCTCGGTTTTGGGCTCGAAGGGCACCTTGCATTCTGCTCCGCAGGAGGCACAGGTCGCGCCAAAAAACTCCCGCGGACCGCGAACCGCGTTCTTGCGGGCATCACGGCAGTTCTTGCACCGCTGAGGCTCGTTCATAAAGCCTCTCTCGTTGTAGAATTCCTGTTCACCGGCGGTGAATGTGAAATCCTCGCTGCACTCCTTGCATTGGAGCGTCTTGTCTTCGTACATTGTTTTCCCTCTCTTTGCTTTCTTGCCTCGGACCGGTTTCCTGGAGAACACATTTGAATGGCTCTATGGGATATGCGCGATACGGGCATAATTATTTGCGTGCAGGATTGCTCCTGTTACCGCCACTGTTTTTTGGTGCGTTTCCACCAACGAGGGGCATTATACACCTAAGTAAATCACTTGTCAATACTTTTATTAAAAAAAATACAAAAATGATTATAGACAAAATTGCCAAAGTGGATCCTGCCATCTGGACTGCTGCCGAATTTACTTTGAGGATTAGCCGATTTTTTGTTTCGGGGGCTTTGACAAAGTAAAGAATTTGTGTTACCCTTAGCGTGGGCGGGAGCTGAGCAGTTTGGACTGTGGCAATAGGTTATTACCTTTTTAGCGCAATGGAGAGCAGGAATGAACTGTTTTCATTTGTTGACCGGTGTGGCCGCTACAATTAGCATTGCCATTATTGGCAGCTCCGGTTGGTGTTTAGCTGGTGTGTGAAGCAAGGTTTACCAACTCTGAGGGGGGGCTTCGTCAGCAAACGCTGATGAGGTCTCTCTTGGCTATGCAAAAGGCATTGTCACGGAAACGGCCTAATCACTTTAGGGGGGTGAATCCGAATGAAACTGAGCGGATCGCAAATCGTTGTAGAGCGGCTGTTGGCGCATGGCATCACCACCGTCTTTGGGTATCCGGGCGGGGCTATCCTCCCATTATACGATGAACTTTACAAAAATTCCGACAAGCTCAACCATATTCTCACAGCTCACGAACAGGGTGCCGTACACGCGGCGGACGGCTGGGCAAGGGCCTGCGGCGAAACCGGCGTGGTGATTGCCACCAGCGGACCGGGAGCTACAAATCTTGTGACCGGTATAGCGAACGCATATCTCGACAGCATACCCTTGATTGCCATAACGGGCAACGTGGCTGTATCCATGTTAGGAAGGGACAGCTTCCAAGAGGTAGATATAGTGGGTATCACCCAGCCTATTGTAAAGCATAATTTCATGGTCAGGGATGTCGCTATGCTGGAAGACACATTAAATCAAGCCTTTAGCATAGCAAATAGCGGCAGGCGGGGGCCGGTGCTTGTGGACATACCCAAAAGCGTTCAAACCGATATTTGCGAATATCGTAACAAAACGCCTCTGCCAGCAAAAAAAACATACTGCACATTCGATGCGGGACAGGTTTCAAGTGCAATTAAGAATTGTAAACGCCCATACATCTACGCCGGAGGGGGAGTAATCTCAAGCAACGCGGAGCCGGAGCTTGGTGTATTGTCCGAAAGGCTTTCCGCCCCTGTTGGATTTAGTATGATGGGCCTGACCGCCTTGCCGGACGAGTACAAGCTGAACCTCGGTATGGCAGGCATGCATGGGAAGCTTGCCGCAACGGCAGTCAAGGCGGAATGCGATGTGCTGATTGCTCTGGGTGTCCGGTTTTCAGACCGCGCCACCGGAAATGCAACTGAATACGGCGAAGGTAAGCTCATCATCCATGTGGACATAGACCATGCTGAAATCGGGAAAAATGTTCCGCCTCATATGTATGTCAATGGCGATGTGAAAGATGTTCTGACGCAGCTGCTTCCATTGCTTCCGGCAATGCGGAATGATGAATGGCTTGCTCGTATTGATGAATTGAAGCTAAAAGGCAAAACTGAATACGCAAGCTCCGGATTTACGCCGCGTAACATAATAGAAACGGTAAGAGGCTTCTGTGGTGCCGATACCGTTGTCGCAACCGATGTAGGGCAGCACCAGATGTGGGTTACGTTGCATTATAAGTTCCAAAAACCGCGAACCCTGCTTACCTCTGGCGGGCTTGGGGCAATGGGCTACGGCTTAGGTGCGGCAATCGGCGGCAGTATAGCAAGGGGCAGGCAAAGAAGCGTTTTGTTCACCGGCGATGGTAGCTTCGGAATGAATCTAACTGAGCTCGCTACTGCCGTATCACAGAAGCTTCCCATCCTAATTGTTATACTAAACAATAACGCCTTAGGGCTACCACGGCAATGGCAGGGAGTGTTTTTTGAAAAACGATATTCGCAAAGCACACTGAACCGTAAAACCGATTTTGTTGCGTTGGCAAAAGCGTTCGGCGCGGAAGGATATCTGGCAGAGGATCTGACACGGCTTGAATACGCGCTTAACAATCTTCCTGACAGGAAACCCACGGTCATAGACTGCCGCATAGGCATGGACGAAAGGGTTCTGCCTATGATACCGCCGGGCGGCTCGGTTAAAGACATAATCGTGAAATGAGGGGAGTGTTTTTTATGGATAGATTTACTGTTGAACTCATCGTATCCAACCACTATGGTGTCTTAAATCGTATTACCGGGCTGTATGCCCGCCGTGGCTACAACATCGACAGTTTGTATGTAAACGAAACCGAAAACCCGGAAAAGTCACGTATGCTAATCACCTCTAAAGGAAGCGAGTATATCCAAACGCAAATGGTACACCAGATCAGAAAGCTGCACGATGTTCAAAAGGTAATTTTAATGACTCAAATAAATCGTTGAAAGGAATGGTCTTTATTATGGGTAAAATGTATTACGACAGCGATTGTAATCCCGCGATTCTGAAAGACAAGACGGTGGCAGTGATCGGCTACGGCTCCCAAGGCCACGCCCATGCCCAGAACCTACGTGACAGCGGCATTAAGGTGCTTGTGGGGCTGTATGAAGGCTCTAAAAGCGCGAATGCGGCAAGGAACGACGGTTTTACAGTATTTAATACCGGAGAGGCAGTTGGGCAGGCGGATATTGTTATGATGCTGGTCAATGATGAAAAAATGAGAGCTATCTACGAAAATGATGTTGCCCCAAGCCTCAGCAAGGGCATGACTCTCTGCTTTGCTCACGGGTTTAACATTCGCTACGGACAAATTGTGCCTCCCTCAAATGTCAATGTAATTATGATCGCACCCAAGGGACCGGGACATACCGTAAGAAGCCAATACGTTCAAAACAGAGGCGTCCCCTGTCTTGTCGCTGTGGAAAACGACACTACCGGCGATGCCCGGGCAATCGCCTTGGCATACGCCTCGGGGATAGGCGGCGGCAGGGGCGGAATTTTGGATACAACATTCGCAGAGGAAGCAGAAACAGATCTGTTTGGTGAACAATGCGTCCTGTGCGGCGGAGTCGCCGCTCTGATGAAGGCCGGGTTTGAAACTCTTGTGAATGCGGGCTACCAGCCGGAGAGTGCATACTTTGAATGTGTTCACGAAATGAAGCTGATCATCGACTTAGTTGTTGATGGTGGCTTGTCATTTATGCGCCACTCCATCAGCGATACGGCGGAGTACGGTGATTACAGTGTTGGCGACAGGATCATAACACAGGCTGTCAAGGATGAAATGAAGAAGGTTTTAAGCGAGGTGCAGGATGGCTCATTTGCCGAGCGGTGGCTGAAAGAAAACGCTGACGGAAGGCCTAGCTTTGCCAATCGCCGCAAGCTTGAACAGGGGCTGCTTGTTGAGACAGTGGGGGCTGAGCTGAGAGAGAAGATGAGCTGGGGTGGTAAGCGGTGAAAAGCGATGTTATGAAATCAGGCATCGAAAATTCCCCCAAGCGTTCGCTTTTGAAGGCGATGGGCTATACAGACGGACAAATAGGGCGCCCTCTTGTGGGTATCGTCAACTCATTCAACGAAGTGGTTCCTGGGCATATCCATTTGCAAAGTATAGCATGGGCAGTCAAAGACGGCGTTCTGATGAACGGCGGCACACCGATGGAGTTTAATACAATCGGTGTCTGCGATGGTCTGGCCATGGGTCATGAGGGAATGAGATTTTCTCTCTGCTCACGCGAAATCATAGCAGATAGCATTGAGTGCATGGTCAAAGCGCATTGCTTTGATGCCTTGGTTTTTATACCCAATTGCGATAAAATAGTACCGGCTATGTTGATGGCGGCGGCACGGCTTGATTTACCGTCTGTCTTTGTGTCGGGCGGTCCTATGCTTTCTATTGACGGCACTGACCTGAACACTGTTTTTGAAGCCGTGGGAAGTGTCAAGGCGGGAAAAATCAGCAAAGCCGAGTTGCTTGATATTGAGGAAAACGCTTGTCCCGGCTGCGGCTCCTGTTCTGGTATGTTTACTGCAAACTCTATGAATTGCCTGTCTGAAGCATTAGGCATGGCTTTGCCCGGCAATGGGACAATCCCCGCTGTCTACGCCCAGCGCATACGTCTTGCCAAGCGAGCCGGGGAATGCGTTATGAGGCTTCTTGGAGCAAGCATTAAACCGAGCCGTATTATGACACAGCGGGCGTTTTGCAATGCATTGACAGTCGATATGGCACTTGGCTGTTCAACCAATTCCGTTCTTCACCTGATTGCCATTGCCCGGGAGCTGGGTATAACGCTTAGCTTGAATACAATAAATGAGATCAGTCAAAAAACTCCTAACCTCTGCCGTCTTGCCCCGGCAGGCAGGCACCATATGCAGGACCTGCACCGCGCAGGAGGCGTAACGGCGGTTATGAAGGAGCTTGGTGATTTGCTTCACAAAGATGAGCTTACCGTTTCTTGCGAAGCTATAGGGGATACGCTCAAGGGTGCGGAGGTTAAGGACTGCAATATCATACGTACCTATTCCGCCACAGGCGGCCTTGCGGCACTATTCGGCAACCTTGCCCGGGACGGCGCGGTTGTAAAGCGCAGCGCGGTGCGGGATGATATGCTTGACTTCACCGGCACCGCAAGAGTATTTGACTGCGAAGAAAAAGCTGTTGCCGCTATATACGGAGGTCAAATCCAAAAGGGCGATGTACTGGTTATACGATATGAGGGGCCGTCCGGCGGCCCGGGTATGCGTGAAATGCTTCAGCCTACTTCGGCGATAGCCGGAATGGGGCTGGATGCTGACGTTGCATTGATTACAGATGGCCGATTTTCCGGTGCGACACGAGGGGCGGCTATCGGCCATATTTCCCCGGAGGCGGCGGCAGGCGGCACTATTGCCTATGTGCTTGACGGCGACAAAATCCATATTGATATTGAGAACCTTGCCATTACGCTGCTTGTATCGGACGAGGATTTGAGCAAGCGCAAGGGATCCATGCGGTTAAGGGAGCAACCGCCGCTGAAGGGCTACTTGAAGCGCTATGCTGCAGCTGTATCATCAGCAGACAGGGGGGCGGTTTTGTGCTGACCCCCCTGCATCGGTTGAGCGCGGTCTTATTCTACCTCTATAGACTGCGTATCGCTTGCGGGTTTTTTCGCCGTTGCCGCCATCCAAAAATCATATATTTCCCCCGCTTGTACGGTTATTTTGGAGCTTTGGCCGTGACTTTGAATTGCTGACTGGGCGGAGTGTAGATAACGGTTTCGCCGTCCTCAACGGCAGTAGCCGGAGTGCGGAAGTAGTATATTATCTTTTCCTTGCCCGGAGGGGAAAGCCAGTCTACAAGGCCAGTAAACCAACCTCTATTATCTGTTTTTGGCCACTTTGAGCCGTCTGAATACTTGTATGGATGTGAATACCATTCGTAAGTACCTGTACGTTCCCCAGTTTTTGGCTTAAGAGTCCATAACCCCGCATCCCTGTTGTAAACCGGCTTGAGTTTTTCGGCATTCTTTTTTGGTGGTGCTTTAATTTTCGGAAATTTTACTGTATATGTTGGATCAATGCCTTTTGTTAAGGGCTTGCCTTTTTCGTCAACCTCATAAGACAAGTGCAGAGTCGTCTCCTTTTTGAAAAGCCTTTCGCAGAATCCTATCATTTTCCTCTCGTAGGCTTTGAGTTTTGCCTCATACATTGAATAGGCCCTATCGGACTCAGAACGGGGTTCGGAAGGAGCTTTAGGCCACTTTTTCCACTTGATTCCGCCATCGAGACTGTAGGCTACTTGAGATAAATTAGAATCATCTACCAGGCTGGAAGAGGGATTCGTTAGATTGAGAGATGACGCAACAAATCTAAGACCATAATCACTATGGCCTAAAAATCTTTTCTCTTCAGGAAGTGTAGGAACATATTCTGCGGGAACAATTATGTGTTCGCTAGGTGGTACAGCAACGCCCACACCTACTATTATTCTACCAGAATAAAAAATACGACTGCTGTCAAGAAGGTTGCTTATCCGTTGATTTGGTACGAATATAGTACTTGCATCAGGAACACCGCTGAACGCAGAGCTGCCAATCGAAGTCACACTGCCGGGAATGACTACGCTAGTCAGTGAGGTACAACCCCTGAACGCAGCGATGTCAATCAGAGTCACGCCGTCGGGAATGACTATGCTAGTCAGTGAGGTGCAATCCCTGAACGCATGGTCGCCAATCGAAGTCACGCCGTCGGGAATGACTATGCTAGTCAGTGAAGTGCAATTGCTGAACGCATAGCTGCCAATCGAAGTCACGCCGTCGGGGATGACTACGCTAGTCAGTGAAGTGCAATTGCTGAACGCATAGCTGCCAATCGAAGTCACGCCGTCGGGAATGACTATGCTAGTCAGTGAGGTGCAATCCCTGAACGCATAGCTGCCAATCGAAGTCACGCCGTTGGATATGTTGACCTTTTTTATGAAATCTATGTGTTCGGACCAAGGCGGGACACGACTTCCCCAATTTGTCATTGCACCCTCGCCCACGATGTCCAACACGCCTGTTTCCGTATTCAAGGACCAATAAATGCTGTCCCCCGCCATGCCGTCAAATTCTTCCGCTTGCACTTTTGGCAACCCCACGGACGGCAACAACGCCAACCCCATCACCAACGCTAGGGCAACTGCCCAAAATCCTTTTACCTTCTGAATTGTCCTTGTCATTTTGCATGTCTCCTTCTATGTTTTTTATTTTTCACCGTTCCAAAAGGTACACCTTTTGGGACACTACATTTGTTGTACTGAAAGGTTAGTGAAATCATTAGATTTAGATATTTTCAAGAACAAAACGAATGACTTAAGAAATTTTTTGAAAATCGTCGAAAAAAACCTTGACATATAGGCTCTACCATGCTAAACTGACGAAAGTCCCAAAAGGTGTACCTTTTGGGACAGTTCTTATTCTGCTGGCTTGCGGGAGGGCATTTAAGAGAGGCGTTTTTCAAGAGCCTCTAGCTGCTCCTCAAGCTCCTTGGGCAGGGCTTTTCCGTAGGATTTATAGTTTTCCTTGATGGATGCCACCTCAATCAGCCAGGCCTCCTTGTCAACCTGCAAAAGCTCAGCCATAGCATCGTTGCTAATATCAAGACCGCTGGTGTCAATAGCATCGGCTGTCGGCAGATTTCCTATGGGGGTTTCCACAGCCTTGCCGGTTCCCGAAATTCTCTCGACAATCCATTTCAGCACACGGCTGTTTTCACCGAAGCCGGGCCAAATAAACTTGTTGTCGGCATTTTTGCGGAACCAGTTTACAAAGTAAATCTTAGGAAGCTTGCAGGCATCGGTTTTTTTGCCGATGCTCAGCCAGTGCTGTAAATAGTCGCCCTTGTTGTAGCCAAAGAAAGGCAACATAGCAAATGGGTCGCGCCTGACCTGCCCCACATCGTCCGTAATGGCTGCGGTGGTGATTTCCGAACCCATGATTGACCCCAGGAAAACACCGTGATTCCAGTCGAGGCTTTCATTGACCAGCGGAATTGTATTTTCGCGGCGTCCGCCAACGAGAATAGCGGATATCGGCACACCGGCAGGATCCTCCCACTCATCGCCCATAACCGGGCATTGTGCAGCCGGTACAGTAAAACGAGCGTTAGCGTGGGCGGCCAGCTTGCCCGATGCTGGTGTCCAGTCATTGCCCTGCCAGTCGATAAGATGCTCAGGGGGCTCGGTCCCAATGCCCTCCCACCATACATCACCGTCATCTGTTAATCCGACATTTGTGAAAATTGTGTTCTTTTCAATAGAACGCATAGCGTTAGGGTTAGAGTGCATGGAAGTACCGGGGGCGACACCGAAGAATCCCGCCTCAGGGTTAATGGCGTACAGCCTGCCGTCGGCACCGAATTTCATCCAAGCAATATCATCGCCGATTGTTTCGACCTTCCAGCCGGGGAAGGAGGGTTCAAGCATTGCCAAATTAGTTTTGCCGCAGGCACTTGGAAATGCCCCGCAAACATAATACACCTTACCGGATGGGTCGGTCAGCTTCAGGATAAGCATATGCTCCGCCAGCCAGCCTTCGTCACGCGCCTGCACGGCTGCGATGCGGAGGGCAAAGCACTTTTTGCCCAGCAGGGCGTTTCCGCCGTAGCCGGAGCCGAATGACCAAATCATCCTCTCTTCGGGGAAGTGGCTGATGTATTTGTCATCGATTGAAGGGGCACAGGGCCAGGCTGTGTCTTTTTCTCCGGCGGCAAGCGGTTTGCCCACTGAATGCAGGCATTTTACAAATTCGCCGTCACTGCCGAGGGTTTCAAGGACTTTTGTACCGATCCTGGTCATAATTTTCATGTTGAAAACAACATATGGGCTGTCGGAAATCTCTACGCCGATTTTGGATATGGGAGAGCCGATAGGACCCATTGAGAAGGGGATAACGTACATGATCCGGCCTCGCATACAGCCGTCATATGACTTACGCATGGTAGCTTTTAATTCCTCCGGTTCGATCCAGACATCGGGGGATGGGGCATCCTCTGCATTTTTAGAGGCGATGAAGGTACGGTTTTCAACCCGCGCTACATCTGATGGGTGGCTCCTAAACAGATAGCACCCGGGGCGTTTTTCCTGATTAAGCTGTACTCCTAACCCGGCGTCAACCATAATTTGGAGCATGCTTTGGTACTCTTCCTCCGAACCGTCGCACAAATGTACGCTGTCAGGCTTGCACAACGCGGCGACCTCTTCGACCCAAGCCTTAAGCTCTTTGTGGGATGTTGAAATCATTTAACATTCCTCCTATTACTTTATGCTGTGCAACGTACCATGATTAAGGGTTGCTTGTCAATTGTTCTTGTGTAAAGTTTCTGTGAATTTTCTTCAATCACCATTACCTGCCATTACTGCCCGGACTGTGTTAGACCTCCTCGGTTAGCTGCCAAGGGGCGTATTTGCAGCTCTAAAAACCAAAATATTCTTACAAAAAGGGCTTGACATTTGATTCGATGTATGCTACTATGCTTATAATTTATGTATGTATTATATGTTTTATATGGGGATCTGCGGTAATGGGGCATATAATGGGAGGGGCATGATATGAGAATATATGAAAAAATCACTGATCTGATCGGCAACACTCCATTACTGGAATTGTCGGGCTATAAAAAAGAGCTGGATTTGCCTGCAACACTGATTGGCAAGCTGGAATACTACAATCCGGCCGGAAGCGTTAAGGACCGTATATCCAAGGCAATGATAGAGGATGCCGAAAAAAAAGGCATATTAAGGCCGGATTCGGTTATCATTGAGCCCACTAGCGGAAATACCGGTATCGGGCTTGCCTCAATCGCTGCATCCCGTAAGTACAGGATAATACTGACTATGCCGGAAACCATGAGCATCGAGCGGCGCAATTTGCTAAAGGCATATGGCGCGGAGCTTGTTTTAACTGAGGGGGCTAAGGGCATGAGGGGGGCTATTGAAAAAGCTGATGAGTTGGCCGCTCAAACGCCGAACAGCTTTATCCCTGGCCAATTCACAAACCCTGCAAATCCCGCCACGCACAGGTTAACTACAGGTCCGGAAATATGGAATGATATGGGCGGTAAAGTGGATGTTTTTGTGTCAGGCATAGGTACGGGTGGCACTATTACAGGTGCGGGCGGTTATTTAAAGGAGAAAAACCCGGACATCAAAATTATAGCCGTTGAGCCCTCCGGCTCACCTGTGCTTTCGGCAGGTACAGCAGGCCCCCATAAGATACAAGGCATTGGTGCCGGATTTATACCGGACACCCTAGACACGGCAATTTACGATGAAATTATTACCGTAACAAACGAAAACGCCTTGGAAACAGGAAGGCAAATCGCCAAGTTGGAAGGTATTTTGTTGGGGATTTCGTCAGGGGCGGCGGTCTGGGCTGCTGCTCAAGCGGCAAGGTACCCGGAAAACAGAGGGAAAATCATCCTTGTTATTTTGCCCGATACCGGTGAGAGGTACCTTTCAACCCCCCTGTTCACAGAAAATTAACGTTTATTCATCCAACAGTCAGGCCTCACGCTTTCGCAGTATGTGAGGCCTGTTATATTTTTTAACGGCATCTTGTGCAGGTAACCCCGGAGGATACCTATGGATGGATGCGCTATTTTTTCCCGGTATCTGAGAGCTGCGTGGCAAGGTACCGTTCACCAGAATCGGGAAGCATGACCACGATAACTTTTCCGGTGTTTTTGTTTCTTCCCGCAATACGCAACGCCGCCCATACCGCCGCACCGGACGATATGCCGCAGAGTATACCCTCTTGGTGTCCCAGCCTTTTTGCCGTATCGAAGGCATCCTCGTTTGTTACGGTGATAATTTCATCAATCACCGAACGGTTGAGGATTTTCGGAACAAACCCCGCGCCTATGCCTTGAATCCTGTGGGGGCCCGCTCTTCCCCCAGAAAGTACCGGTGAAGCATCCGGCTCGACAGCAACGACCTTCACGGAGGGCTTGCGTTTCTTCAAAACCTCGCCCACGCCCGTAATCGTACCGCCGGTGCCTACGCCCGCAACAAAGATGTCAACCTTGCCACCGGTGTCTTCCCAGATTTCCTCTGCCGTGGTCAGACGATGAATTTGTGGGTTGGCGGGATTTTCAAACTGCATGGGCATAAAAGCACCGGGGTCTCTCGTCAAAACCTCCCGCGCTTTTTTGATTGCACCGGACATACCCTCGGTACCCGGCGTAAGAATCAGCTCTGCCCCGAGCATTTTCACTAACTTCCGCCGCTCAATGGACATAGTTTCGGGCATGGTGAGAATCAATCTGTAGTCCATAGCTGCACAAGCTAACGCAAGACCTATGCCTGTATTGCCGCTTGTGGGTTCGATCACCGTTCCGCCGTCTTTGAGCTTGCCCTCTTTAACCGCTGCTCTGAGCATTGCCGCGCCTATGCGGCACTTAACGCTTCCGGCCGGGTTGAAGGCTTCAAGCTTGCCAAGCAATGCACCCGGCATCCCATCACTGATTTTCCGCATACATACAAGTGGCGTTGCGCCAACTGTTCCTATAATATTTTCATAAGCTGTTGAACGAAATGGCTTCATATAAGACTCTCCCTATATACTATAATCGTTTTCGTGAATTGCATCGTACCTGAATAATGCGTTTATACGTGATTTTAGCTCTCGCAATTCAGGATCATTCCTATGCCGCGGACGCTGTGCATTAACCGTAAACCGATTGCGTATGGAACCGGGATTTGGGGAAAACACCACGATTTCGTCCGATAGGTACAATGCTTCCTCGGGGTCGTGCGTAACCATTACGATCGTGATGCCGATTTCGCTCCACAGCCTCAGCAAGTCATCCTGCAAGCGTTCGCGGGTAAGTATATCCGCTGCGGCGAACGGTTCATCCATAAGAATAATCCGCGGTTCCACCGACAATGCACGCGCCAGAGCCAATCGCTGTCTCATCCCCCCGGAAAGCTGCAACGGATATTTCCGCAATGAATCGGTAAGTCCAACCTTCCCTAAATAGACTAACGCCTTGCCCTCGCGTTCCCGCCGAGGTACTCCCCGAAGCTTCAGTGTGAACATGACGTTTTGCAGCACCGTCATCCATGGGAACACGGCGTAGTCTTGGAAAATCATGGCTATATCGTGCTTGGGGGAGTTTGCGAACATGCTGTTAGCAAATGGCGACAGAAGCTTATGCCTCCGGCTGTAGGCTTCCATTTCCTTTCGCGTAGAAGGCAGAGGTTCAAGCACCTGTACGCCGTCAATGAACACGCTGCCCTCGGTGGGTGCCTGCAAGCCGCCTAATATTTCAAGGAAGGTGGACTTTCCGCAACCGGAGGGTCCAAGCAGGCTCACGATTTTTCCGTCATCAATTGCCAGAGATACCGAAAGCACCGCTGTAATCCCATCTGCGGTTCGGTCATCATTGACAATGGAAAAGAACTTGCTTACATTGCGCGATTCAATCATCTACTGTCCACCCTTCCATACAGCCAGCTTTAGCTCTGCAAACTTTAAGACTTCAATTAAAAACCAGCCGATAACGCCGAGCGTGGCCATGCATACCACCATTTGAGGGATTCTGAAATAATCCTTGGTTTCGTTAAGCACATAGCCGATTCCCGTGCGCCCGCCGTACATCTCGGCAATGACGAGCATTACAAGCCCCATTGCCACTCCTGTTTTGACACTCATTATGATAGCCCCGATTGAATGCCAAAAATATACATGCAGAATCAAGGTTAATTCACTTGCACCGAATATCCGCGCCGAGGCTAGGTAACGCCCATCGGTGTCCTTTGCCGCCTGATAGGTGTTAAATAAAATAGGGTAAAACGCCGCCAGGAAAATCAGAAAGATTTGCATGGGCAACCCTACCCCGAAAATTATAATGGTAATTGGAACCCATGCGGGAGGTGGAATGGGGGACAGCAGCTGGAATAGGGGAAGGATGCGTTTTCTTATGGAGACGTTCCAGCCCATAAGAAGCCCGATTGGAATTGCCGTGATGATTGCAATCCCAAGACCCAGGAAAAACTTCCCCATACTGTTGCCTATGTCGGATAAAAAGCCCCGGTTCGCTGCCATATCCCAAAAGGTCACGGCGACCTCGCTCAGCGGCGGGGCTAGCGTACGCCTGACCAAGCCTAGCCGCGGCAACAGTTCCCACAGCCCCAAAAGCGGAAGCAGCACCGTCAGAAATTCCCACGAGAATAAGTTCCCCGCCGCGCCTTTGAAAAAGTAGCCGAGCTCACGAAAGAACAAGCAAATTATGCTTTTGAATTTACTCATGGTCCACCTGCCCTCCTGTTGCTTTGCTTGAATTAGGCACGGCAACGTATACTGGCGGCGGAAAAACAGAAACCGCCGCCATATTTAAGACTGCTGTGCTTGGATGTCAATTGCAAATTGCCTGTCACCATGTAATTCCCTTGAATTCTTCAGCGAACATGGAGTTTTCTGGGTTCGAGCTTATGTCGCCCATTGCAACCAGCTCATCGGCGAGCTTTTTCAATCCGTCAACCTCCAGTGCAGTTCCAAATAACAGGCGGTGGTTGCCGTGAATGATTGCATCCTCCGGTGCGCCTGTGTATTGGGCGGCGATTTCCACTATGTTCTCAGCAACCGGGTCTGCAAGGATAATTGCGTTAGCTTCGTCAACAGCCTTGATAAAGTCCTTGAGCGCATCGGGATTTGTGGTTAAGAGTCCGTCACTTGCATTGATTGTGCGGCAGGGGATATTAGTCGAAACATTGTCAAATTTCCTTACATATCCCGCTAACTCGGCAATGCTCGCCTGCGGTTCCTCGAGAATTGAGCCGTCTACCTTCCCTGCCTCCAGTGCTTGTATAGCAGGTCCTCCCGCAAGACGCTCTAGGTTGAACTCCGCGCCCTCGTCCCTCGCGGCGACTGTCAGGGAAATAATGGCCTCGCAGGTTGGCGAAATGCCGGAGATTTTCTTGCCGTCCAGGTTGGACAATTCCTTTATGTCGGAGTCTGCCGGAACGAGCAGCACGCTGGTGCAGGGCTTCTTGACCTGAGCTATTGTCTTGAAGGTCGCGCCGTTGGCGATTGCCGCGATTGCTGTGGTCGGGCAGGTCCAGAATACATCCGCGCCGCCGGATACAACCAGGTCACGAGCTGCCGCATTGTCCTCCACAGGTTCGATTTGCACATCGAGATTGTACTTCTCGAACAGCCCCAGCTCCTTTGCGGTGTAGAGGTTTAGGTGGTGTGTAGTCTTGGCGTCCGCCACGATAATTTTGGTCGGCACTGGTTGGCTTTCCGGCTCCGCCGGCTCTTCCGTTGAGCATCCCGCCAAGAGGGCAAGTAAAAGGGCTGGTGCCGTCAGGGCTGCGATGAATTGCTTTGCTTTCTTGAACATGGTAAACATCTCCTTTAAATTTTCATACAGATAAAACCTATATGATTAATATGTTATTGATTATATAACGACAATTACGATGTGTCAAGTAGGTTTTCAAAAAAAACTAAAATTTTTTTGTGCGGCCCCGCCGTCTGCAAAATTGGACCCACGACAAACGCATGAATGCGGTTTTGTCAAAAAGCAATCCCAGCGAAAAGAAAAAGCACCAAACACGCTGAAGGTTTGGTGCTTTTATACGTTATATAGAACTATTTTCCTGTTTGGGGCATAGCTAATCCGTGCATAAAGCCGTCCATTGCGGGACATTGGACGTCCCCTCCTACAACCTTCTTTTTATAAATCAGAACACTGGCATATACGATTTCCCGATTTTGGGGGTGATTTTTAATCGTGTACACATAGCGCATAACCCGCTTGCCCCTTTGGCGGCGCAGATCAAAGCCTTGCTCTTTTTGCAAAGAGTTATACTCTTCAAACATTTCGTCAAACTCTCTGGGAATAATAACCTCCTGCGAGATTTCACTCTCTTTGTCGATTTCCCAGCCGTAGCTTTGAAGATAGTCTATTCTGCTCTGTTCTGTTTTGATATTTTTGCCATCCGGCATATCCGTGCTTGATTCCTGCGCCCTTCCTCCTGTTGCGAAAATCAGAATAAGCCCGCAAATCAATGCCCCGGCGGCACCAATTACCGCAGACAGCTTCTTGCGCGTGAGCTTGGTTGTATAGATAAACATACAAATTCCCCCTTTAATGCTTTAGGCGGTCTCATAACGAGGCCTCCCTTGCTCGTGCTATAAGACTATTCCGGCGTGTATCAAAATAGAACGGCAGGCCTAAGAATAGGTTTTTAGTTTGAACAGCCCATTTTTGGGGCAATATAGAAATGTACTGGCAAAGAGAGAGGGTGTGTTTTTATGGATGTCAGAGTACGGATTATCATAGCGGCGGGATTATCTATGACGGCGGTGGCAATGCTGCTTGGTGCAACGAGGGCTTCATTTTCTCGTGAACGGCAAGCTCCGCCAATGCCCTTAGAGGCTGGGGTTTTTGCTGAGGCTGCGGACGAAAAAGCAACAGCCATCTCCGGAGGGGCCTTGTCTGAGGCCAAGGGTGCTTATTGGATTGGCGAGAATGGTGGCTATCTTGCGGTTTATGGAGACAGCATACAAAGTGAGCCTTTGTATATCACCCCGGTGCTTCTCCAAAATCTCAGGTTAGCTGACCAAGAGATGATTAGGAACGGCATTTGGATAGAGTGTCAGGAGTCTCTGGCGCATTTTTTAGAGGGCTTCGGCCCATAAAAGCAAGAGCTAAAGGAGAGACAATATGAAAATACGCAGATATATAAACAATTCTGAGTTCATAGGGGAATTGCCTGAAAGGGAAATTCACAATGTTGCTACACGCTCAGTTTTGCTTAACGCACAGAAAAGAGGCAGTGCTTGGACGAAAAAATAACCGCCCTGTACGCCCGGGTATCAACTGAAGCACAGGCACAAGAGGGGTACTCAATTGCCGCCCAAATTGAAAAGTTAGAGAGTATATGCACCCTGCGCGATTACAAAAACCACGATGCCTATATAGACGGCGGGCAGAGCGGCAGCAATCTTGACCGACCTCAAATGCAACGCCTGATACGCCACGCCTGCCAAGGCATGCTTTCTCATGTCATAGTCTACAAGCTTGACAGGCTTTCCCGGAGCCAAAAAGACACTCTCTATTTAATCGAAGATGTATTTATCCCTAATTCAATTGATTTTATATCCATAAATGAAAATATTGATACAACCACTCCATATGGAAGGGCGATGATTGGCATTTTATCGGCATTTGCCCAATTGGAGAGGGAAAATATTTTTATGCGTACCCGGGCTGGCATGACCGAGAGGGTCAGAGGGGGACTATGGATGGGCGGCGGGCGTGTCCCCTTTGGTTATGATTATGACAGAGAGAACGGAGTGCTTGTCCCGAATGCCGATGCGGTTAAGGTGAAGCAAATTTATGAGTTGTATATTCAAGGATATGCACCCGGGAAAATCGCGCTGATGCTGGGGCTGAAATATGACAGGCTGGTAACTCAAATCCTAAGACGGAAGAGTAATACAGGGGTGATTGTTTATAACGGAGTTGAGTATCCCGGAAGGCATATGCCGATTATTTCGGTCGGGACCTATGAATTGGCTATGCAAAAAATGAAGGAACGTTCTAAAGCCCGGACTGCAAACGGCACATATCTCTTGTCGGGCATTTGCTATTGCGGGGTGTGCGGGGCAAAAATGCGCTATCAAAAGTGGGGAAGTGCCGGAGTAAAGCTGATTTGCTACTCTCGTGACAAATCAAAGCCCCATATGGTCATGGACAGCGGCTGCCTAAACGAAAGCGTTTGGGCGCAAGAGGTCGAACGAGTGGTTTTAGACGATTTGTTTAGGCTTTCCTGTCGCATAAGCGCAGAGGATTTGCCAGGGGAAGCACCCGGTCCCCTGGAGCTTTTAGACGGCCAGGAAAAACACCTGGTTTCAAAAATTAAACGGCTGTATAATCTATACGCCGAAACCGGAAATGAGCTTTTACTGGAAATCATAAGAGAGAACGAGGGGAAATACAAAGCCCTTTCTGATGAACTGGAAGCAGAAAAACAACAACATGAACATTCAAGACGGCTAAGTGCCGTACGCAATCAGATTTTGGGCATACGAGAGAGCTGGCCGCATATGTCTTTACATGAAAAACAGGCTGTAATCAGGGACTGTATCGGCAAAATAGTCATACAAAGCAAAGACGTTAGCATTTATTACACATTTCATAATGAACAGGCTTAAGCAACAGCGCTAAAAGTACTTTTCCAGACTTGGCGGGAATTAGGATAGGATGGTGGCTCAATGAAAAAAGGCGCAAAAAGCCTAATAGCCGGAGCGGTGGCCGGGTTTCTCAACGGCTTATTGGGAGCGGGGGGCGGAATTATACTGGTGCCGCTTCTGCGGGACTGGGCCGGCCTGGAGCAGAAAACTGCTATGGCATCATCAGTTTTTATCATTGCCCCTCTTTCGGCTTTGTCGGCAGTAATATACTGGCATCACGGTCAGATTGATATTACTGTTGCTTGGCCTTATATGCTGGGCGGGCTTGTCGGAGGCATATTGGCGGGCATTTGGTTTTCTAAAATTTCTGACCAATGGTTGCGTCGCGGATTGGGGGCAATTCTTTTAGTTGGCGGGGTCAGCATGTTACTCAGATGAGGGGGGTAAGTATTTGGATTGGCTGTATTCTCTGCTTGCGGGAGCAGTTAGCGGGGTGGTCACCGGCTTAGGGATAGGCGGCGGCACTTTGCTTATGCTCTATATGACCGGTCCGGGGAATATAGCACAGCATATGGCACAGGGGATTAACCTATTGTATTTTATGCCCAGTGCATCCGGCGCGTTATTCAGTCATATAAAAGACAAGCGAATCGACTGGCAGGCGGTATGGCCGTCAGTCATATCTGGGGTTTCCGTTGGGTGCGGTACCGCATTTTTAGCCCAAGGGGTACAGGCTGTCTGGCTTAGGAAAATTTTCGGCGTAGGTGTCGTTTTGATAGGGCTTAGGGAGATGCTTCAAAAACGCGAATAATGACATTTTTAGTCTATGACGAATATTTTTTTCAAAACTGGGTTTTCATACTTGTTTTTATAGGCAGAATGATATATAATGATATCGATTGGGGGAGTGGGCATGATAGTAAGCGAGAATATTGCCTTTGACGTTGGGGACAAAATTGTTCATCCAATGCATGGAGCCGGAGTAATTGAGGATATTATTAACCAGAAAATCAATGGAATGAGCCGGGAATATTATATATTCAAGGTTCCTTCCGCCGGAATGCTTGTGCAAATTCCGGTGCACAGTACGCGGGAAATTGGTATCCGTGCCGTTGTTGACAGTGACACGGCAGAGGGGGTTTTCATTGCCCTGACTGGGATGGAAATCGAATGTACCTCCAACTGGAGCCGTCGGTACAGGGAGAATATGATAAAAATCAAAAGCGGTGAGCTGCTTGAGGTTGCAAGTGTTGTCAAGAGTCTTTCCGCCAGGGAACGCCAAAAGGGGCTTTCAACAGCAGAACGCAAGATGCTGCACTCTGCCAAGCAGATATTGATCTCGGAAATTATGCTTGCCCAGAGTGCCGAATATGATGCTGTGGAAGAACGCCTTAATGGGGTTATGGCGTGAGCCTGTCAGAGGTTGCAAGGTGAGTGGGCTTTTTTGTTCGGCGGTGGTTCCTGCGGCAGGGCAGGGAAGTCGCATGGGCAGTGCTGATGGGTCGGGCAAGATGTTTTTCGATATCGGCGGAATTCCGGTCATCGGACACACCCTTCGGACACTGGACAGTTGCCCGGAAATCCAGGAAATTATCGTGTCGGCGCGGCAGGAAGATATTTTGGCGATTGCTGATATGTGCAAGCGGCTCGGGTTGCGAAAAATAAAGCAGATTTTGCGCGGCGGGGAAACTCGCGCCGAGTCGGTTCTGTTTGCTGCTTTGGAGAGTTCACCTAGGACGGATATTGTCGTCATACATGATGGTGCCCGGCCATGTGTTACACCTGGCCTCTGCCGCCGGGTTATAAAAAAAGCCGCTCAAACCGGGGGGGCCGTGCCGGGCCTACGAATAAGCGATACAGTTAAGGAAATTGACAGCACTCTTAAAATAACAAAAACCTTGGACCGCAACCGCCTTATAACGGTTCAGACGCCGCAATGCTTTGAGCCGGGGATAGTCAAGGGTGCGCTTACGGTGTCCATTCAAAAAAAACTTTTATTAACCGATGACTGCTCGGCGGTTGAAGCTATGGGTATGCCTGTGCATATGGTTGACGGCGACAAAAATAATATAAAAATTACGACAAAAGAGGATTTACTGTTAGCAGATATGATACTAAAAAATAGGATGAAACCGCTAAGGCTGACCTAATTTAGAATAAACCAGTAATCCGGTATCCGGTTGCAAACAGGTAAAGTGACAGGAGGTTTTTTGGTGCTCAGAATCGGTCAGGGGTATGACGTTCACAGGCTAAAGCCGGGACGGCGGCTTATTTTGGGCGGCGTGCATATACCATATGAGGCTGGCCTTGACGGTCACTCCGATGCAGACGTGCTGTTGCACGCCGTCATTGATTCCATGTTAGGAGCGGTTGGTTTAGCTGATATTGGTACACTCTTTCCCGATACCGATGAGAGGCATAGAAATGCCGACAGCCTGAAGCTGTTGGCGGAAGCAGGACGGCTTGTAGCGGAAAGTGGGTTTTGTGTCGGGAACATTGATGTTACGCTGATTGCCCAGAGCCCACGCTTGGCACCCTACCGTGATGAAATGCGCCGGAACATTGCCGAAATACTGCAAACCGGCCTCCGGCGGATTAACGTTAAGTTTACCACAGAGGAAGGCTTAGGGTTTACCGGGCGCGGCGAGGGTATAGCCGCCATGGCGGTTTGCCTGCTGGAAGCCGTGGAGCTATGAAACGCAAGGGTAGTTGAATAATTTTCTATCCTATAAATACTTTCGCATTTGATTTACTGCGTTTTTCTCTAAACGCGAAACTTGGGCCTGGGAGATTCCTATTTCACCGGCAACCTCCATCTGAGTTTTACCCTCGAAAAAACGCAGTGATAAAATGTGCTTCTCCCTATCCGATAGATGGCCTATTGCCTCACTTAGAGAAATTTTTTCAATCCATACTTCATCGCTGTTTTTTGCATCTGAAATCTGATCCATAACACAGACGGCATCGCCGCTTTCGGTGTATAGCGGCTCGAATAGGCTCACCGGGTCTAAAATAGCCTCCAGGGCCATGACTACGTCCTCCCGGGGGATTTCTAGATGCCTGGAAAGCTCATCGGTAGTCGGATCTCTCTGATTTTGCGACATAAGGGCCTCTCGCGCCTTCAAAACCTTGTAGGCGGTATCCCTCACTGACCGGGATACCCTTATCGCGCTGTTATCACGCAGGTACCTTCTTATTTCACCAATAATCATCGGGATGAATATTCTTTTGGGAAAAAGGCATAACCAATAAAATTCTGATAATACTAAAGGGGACGTTGAAAAACGTGCCATTGGGGTTCAAAACTATTTTCAGACGGCAAATTTGGCAGCCCGCCGCTTTGCGGACTGGGATCAAAAAAGAGTTTTTCAACAATGCCATACGGATGATTATATTCGGCTTTGCCGGGTTAGGAGCCTGTAATATGAAACGCACTGCGGGAAAGCTGTTATCTCTTATGATTACCCTTATATTTGTAATAACAGGCTGTGATTACAAGGAACTTAGCAATACGTTATTCATATCCGGGTTAGGCATAGACATTACCGAAAATGGGCAGTACCGTGTTACGGCTGAAGCTATTGTAATGGACAGAAGCTCCGAGGAAGGATATACCCAAATGCTGATACATGAAGAAAATGCCACCGTTATGGGTGCGATTTCCGACATGATAAGCATAGCCTCCGGGAAATTAGACTTTAGCCATTGTGAAGTCATTATTTTATCCAAGGAAGCATGTATGGGACTGCGTGGGCTGATTGAGGGTTTTTTCAGAAATAAGGATTATAATATCAGCACAAAGGTTTTAATAGCAAAAAATCTTACTGCCCAAGGGGTTTTAAGCATTCCTCCTAAAATAATGCCGTCTAAGTCTTTTGAGATAAAATCCGCTTTTTTTAACAAAAACAGCTCAGGGAAAACCGTAGAGGCCAATCTCCTGAGTGTATATGACAGTTTGCACCAATCCGGTAGTACAGTTATTCCTGCCGTTGAGGCTGACCGGTTTGAAAATGAGGTTGCTTTAGAGGGGGTGGCTCTCTTCAAGCACGATATGCTGATAGGCTTTTTAGACGGCAATGAGACCCGCCTATATAACCTGGTCAGGAACCAGATTAAACAGGCCAGCCTATCTGTCCCCTATGGTGAGGGTGAGTTTTTCTACGCCATGGTATCTGGTAAGAGTACTACAAAAGCTTGGGTTAATGGGGTAATACCTCATTTTTTCGTCAGCCTTCGGGCGGGGGCGTCCTTTTCCGGGTCATATCCCGGGGGGGCATCTGAACGTGAGCTTGCCGGATTAACGGAGAATTATTTGCGAGCAGGTCTTGACAAATTAGCATTGCGGGCAAAGCATGAATTGAACATTGATTTGTTTTTAGTTCAGGACAAGCTTAAAAAAACAAGCTTTAAGCAATGGGATATGGTGAAAAATTGGGATACCTCCTGCTCAGAAATAGAGTACTATGTTGATTGCAGTGTATCGCCGGAGCAAAATACAAGAGCTAGGGATTAGCATTAAGTAGGGGAGCGGGTGCTGTGCAGAAGGCTTTTATCAATTCAAGACAGTCTATCGTGACATTTACCATGGTTATCTTAGGCGGTTGTCTTATAACTGACGGCGCACACTATGCCGGGCGGCATATTGGGGTTGCAGCCCTGGCATCGCTGGCAACTGCATTGCCGCTGTATTTAGCGTGTGCCAGAACGGCATCACTCTATCCCCGGGATAGTCTGTTTGGCATGACAGAAAAGCTGTTTGGGAAAACAGTCTCGAAGGTGTTGATCGGTATATTTGTTGTGTATGCCCTGCATTCGGCGGCTTTGGGCAACATACAGTATTCTCTCTATTCTTCAAATACTATTTTTGAAAAAACCCACCCGGTTTTTTTGATATTGCCGCTGACAGGTGGATGCATCTTTCTCGGCATAGGCCGTGCGGGAGTGCTAGGGCGTATGGGGCGGCTACTGTTTATCCTAACAGGAGCCTTGCTTGTCCTGCTTTCGATTTGTTCTCTGCCTTATATGGAGACGGAAAACCTACGGCCTGTTTTACAAGACTGGTCCAAGGCTTCATTTTTTTCGAGTACGCGAGCTAATTTAGCCTATCCTTTTGGTGATGCTATTGTCCTTTTAACCATTGCCGGAGCTGTTAAACAGGGGCAGAGCCGATATAAAGCCATGCTTTTGCCGTTATTGCTTGGGGGAGGTATTTTCATTGCGATATCTATGCGCGACGTGATGATTTTAGGGGAATATGCGTTTATATCCTCTTGGTTTCCGTCATCATTGGCAATAAGCCGGGTTAGTGTGAGCAATTATGTGCAGAATATTCAATTAGCCGAAGGGTTTGTTTTCTTGTTCTGCGTATTTATCAGAACAGGGGTTTTCCTGTATGGTGCCTGCAAGGGGTTGCAATATCTTCTTTCACTACAAAAAAAACCTATAATTATGCTTTCGGCAACAATCCTGCCGCTAAGTGCTGCAGGGATATGGTTTCTAGATACTCCGAATAAAATGTTTGAGTATATATACCGGATCTATCCCATGGCGGCCCTGCCGTTTCAATTTCTCTTCATCCTGATAATTTGGCTTGCCGCCGAACGAAAATCCAGAGAAATTACATCCGGGCTTTAATCAAATTCACTACAATTAACCCTGCCCCCATCAGCAAGCAGTACAAGGCGAATCCGCCAAAACGACCCTTGCCGGCAATACGCCGGAGAAAGCGGATTGAAAAGTATCCTGAAATTCCGGCCACAAGCATACCCGGAATAAAAATTAAAAATTCCTCCGGCGCGGCACTATCTTTAACTGCATCTGCCAACTCCAAAACAACTGCACCTAAAATAGCCGGGATACTCATCAGAAAAGAAAATTTAACCGCAAAGGAGCGGTCAAATCCCCTGACAATTCCGGCTGTGATGGTTGTACCGGATCGTGACAATCCCGGGATTAGTGCTAATATCTGTGCCATTCCAACAAAAATGGCATCTCTTATGAGTGTGGAACGTTCGGTTTTATTACCTGGCTTGAAACGGTCAGCAATAAGTAAAATTACACCAGTGAACATCAGGGCGGTACACACAAAGATGAAATTTTCCTTCAATGCGGCGATCCTATCGCTCAAAAACACCCCTGCCACAACAGGAAAAGTCGCAAAAATCAAAAGCAAAATCAGCCTCCGTGCGGGGGCTTCCTTATCTTTCTGCTGTCCATCTGTTCTGAAAAGGCTGAAAAACGCACACAGCATATCCGCTATATCCTTACGGAACGCAATCAATACGGCAACGAGGGTTGCCAAGTGAAGCATTACATCGAACAGCAGGCCTGGTTCTTGGAAATTTATAAAAAAATGTTGGAAGATTGCCAGGTGTCCCGATGACGAGATGGGGAGAAACTCAGAAACACCCTGCACTAATCCTAATAATATGGACTCCCACAAGCTCAACCTATATCAACTCCGTTTCAGTGCGGTAAGCTCCTTTGTTAGTTGTATGCGTGTCCGGGGAATGATATGACAGGACACTGCCGTTGAGACTGCATTAATTCAAAAAGTCCTTTAGTTTTTTAGAACGGCTGGGGTGGCGTAGCTTGCGGAGAGCTTTTGCTTCAATTTGACGGATTCGCTCCCGAGTGACATTAAATACTCTGCCAACCTCCTCGAGCGTACGAGCGCGTCCGTCCTCCATGCCGAAACGCAAACGGAGAACCTTTGCCTCGCGGGATGTCAGGGAGGACATTACGTCAAAAAGCTGCTCCTTGAGGAGGGCAAATGAGGCTGCCTCGGCTGGCTCGGAGGCATCTTCATCTGGGATAAAGTCGCTCAAATGGCTGTCCTCCTCTTCTCCGATTGGTGTTTCCAGGCTTACGGGTTCCTGGGCAACCTTCATAATCTCACGTACCTTTTCCACACTCAGTCCCATTTCCTCGGAAATTTCCTCAGCACTGGGATCGTGGCCTAATTCCTGCAAAAGCATACGGGAAACCCTGATGACCTTATTAATAGTCTCTACCATATGCACAGGTATGCGTATGGTACGCGCCTGGTCGGCAATAGAGCGGGTGATGGCTTGACGAATCCACCAGGTTGCATAGGTTGAGAACTTGTAGCCCTTGGAATAATCAAATTTTTCAACCGCCTTAATAAGCCCTAGATTGCCCTCTTGGATTAGATCCAAAAAAAGCATGCCGCGGCCGACATATCGTTTGGCAATAGAAACAACGAGTCGTAAATTTGCCTCAGCCAGCTTCATTTTCGCCTGTTCCCCCACAGATATGACTTTTTTGAGTTCCTCTAGTTTTTCAGGAGTTACGGCGGCAAATTCTTCAGGGAGAGGTTCATCGGATTGATCTTGGTTATCCATAGCATGGTTATAATTTGCGATAAATATCTCGGCTTCCTGCCCAGCACCCGTTTTTTGAGCCAGGTCAACCTCTTTTTCAGGTGTAAGAAGGGCGACCTTGCCAATTTCCTTTAGATACATACGAACAGGATCATCAATGTTGTAGGCTTCTGCCAGGGAGATAGGATCCTCCAATTCGGGGGGGGATATTTCATCCAAGTCTTCTTCTTCAGGAACATCCTCCTTGGGTTCTTCAATGTACTCCTCAACCTGTATCTCTATATCCAGGTGTTCAAGATGATCGTACAGCTTATCTAACTGCTCGGAATTTATTTCGACTTCCTCTAAGGCATCGGCAAGCTCTTTGGTGGTGATTTTACCTCGTTTTTTCCAAGATTCTATTACTTCTGCCAAGTCAAACGTTTTGTTTTCTTTTCCCATAGCCATCAACCTCCATACTTCTTTTTCTCTTTTAGTTCTTGGTATCTCTCCAAGGCCGGGATGTTTCTCATTTGCGAAATTTCTATAATCCGTGAAACGCAGTCCTGCAAAACTTCATCTGATCCCATTGGATCGGGCAGATCAGGGCGGGCAAGCAATGCAGCAGCAATTTTTGATAGTTCCGGGTCATACATGGGGTTTTGCCCCATCTTCATGGCCGAAAAAAGATTTTTGCAATCCGTATTTGAAAAATCCTCTGTGGATAATCTGCTGCATCGTTCCAATAAATCAGGCCGCTGCAAAAGTATGGTTACAAGCATTTTTTCAGCCTTAGTTTCGTCTCTTTTTCCGGTACGCAAGAGTGCGGCACTGATCTCTAGCTTCTCCTTTTTTTCCTTGCGTCTTGACTGTGACTCTACATCCCTCATGACCGCCTTTGAATCAATGCTTAGCCTTTCTGCAATTCTTCCGGCGTATACCTGCCGCTCGCTTTGTCCGGGAAGCTTCGCCAAAAGAGAGGCTGCCTGACGTAAAAATTCAATTTTTCCAGAATCACTTCCAAGGTCGTGCAGAGCTTCTATTTGCCTTAAGTGGTACTCAACGGCACTGCCTGAATTTTCAACAAGCCTTTCAAAAGCCGCAGAACCGTTTTTTAAGATATACTCGTCAGGGTCTTTAGCTCCCGGGATTTGCAGAACGCGTACCTTTAGTCCGTCATTTTCCAACAAGCTCGTTGCCTTTCCTGCTGCTTTCTGCCCGGCATTGTCCGCATCGTATGATAAAACGACCTCCTTTGTGCAACGAGCAATCAGCCGTGTCTGGGTATCGGTCAGTGCCGTGCCGCAAGAGGCAACGGCACAGTCAAAACCTGCCTGGTGGAGCATGAGCACATCCATGTTGCCCTCACAGAGTATCCAGTACTGACGTTTGGTGTTCTTAGCCCAGTTGGAGCCATAGAGGGTGTTTCGTTTTTTATAGAGCGGTGTTTCCGGGCTGTTTTTGTATTTGGCAGGCGAATTGTCCAACGCTCTGCCGGAAAAGGCGATTATCTGACCCTTCATATCAAAGATGGGGAAGATCAGCCGATTTCGAAAAGAATCGTAAAGCCCACCCCTCTCTCCCTTTGTTGTCAATCCGCAGTAAATCAGCTCATCAGACCCGATCCCTTCCACAGCTGCTGCCACCAAAAGACCATCCCAGCGATCCGGTGCGTAACCTAGTCCGAAACGGCGGGCAAATTTAGGCAGTATGCCGCGTTCCTTCATGTAGGCAACGGCAGCCTCGCCTTCTGGGGTACCGAGATTCTCGTAAAACCATCTGGCGGCAAAGCGGTTGATTTGAGCCATACGATTACGTTTTATTGAATAACCTCTGTCACCGTCCTCCGGGACCTCCAGCCCGGCATGCCTGGCTAAAAGCTCTACAGCATCATGAAAATCTAAGTTTTCAGACATCATAAGGAACTGTATCGCGCCTCCGCCAGCCTGACAGCCAAAGCAGTAAAAGGCACCCTTTTCTGGCGTAACGGAAAACGAAGGGTCCTTTTCGCTGTGGAAAGGACAGCGCCCCCACCAACGTCCGCCCCTTAATTGCAATGGGAGATACTGTCTGACCAGCTCGAGCATATCTGTCCTTGAGGATAACTCGTCCAAAAAGTGATCGGGAAATGCCATGGCGGCTCCTTTCTAACATATATTTGCCAAAAAATGTATTACATATTCCCCTTGTCAATTGTTCCAGCCCTTAGGGATGAATAGAGCAACGCACTGGCGGTAGAAAAAACGGTCGGTCATACCGGCTATGTAGTCGCAGACAGCCCTTTCGCGGCCATCGGTCTGGGCAATACGCGCTGTTTCATCAGGAACACTGTCGAAGTGATTCAGATAATGCTCATACAGGCGTGAAATTAAATCCTGTAGCTTGACTTCCTCGCTTTTGGCAACAGGGTCTCGGTAAACCCGCTCGAACATAAATTCCCTGAGCTCATTCATGGCGTGTTCACGCTTTGGAGACAATCCCGCATTTTCACCATCTGTTCCTGTTTGAACGGCATCGCGGACAAAGGTGTTGATTCTTTCCTTGGGGGTGTCCCCCAAATCCTGGCGCAATTCTAACGGCACGTCCTCTAATTTGAGCAATCCTCCTCTTACCGCATCGTCCATATCATGGCTGAGATAAGCTATTCGGTCCGCTATATGTACCAGCTTGCCCTCGGGGGTGGCAGGAGTCAAATTCCCTGAATGGTTTAATATACCGTCCCGGGTTCCCTGGCACAGGTTAAGCCCTTGTCCCTCCTTTTCCAGCTTGCAAACCAAACGCAGGCTCTGCTCGTTGTGTGCAAAGCCGCCGGGTACAATTTCGTTGAGAACTCGTTCCCCCGCGTGACCGAAGGGAGCGTGACCCAAATCATGCCCCAGGCTGATCGCCTCGGTTAAATCTTCATCCAGCCCCAGTCCTCTTGCCATGGTGCGGGCGATGCGGGAAACCTCTATGGCATGGGTCAGACGAGTGCGATAGTGGTCGCCTGCCGGCATGAGGAACATTTGGGTTTTGTGCATAAGCCTGCGGAATGACTTGGAATGCACAATACGGTCGGTGTCTCTTTGGAAGGGAGTGCGTAGTCCGTCCTCGGGTTCGGGGTACCCTCTTTCGCTTCTGCTATACATCTATGATGACCTTAACCGCAGTGTCACGGTTTTCCTCTATATATCTAAAAGCTTGCGCTATTTCCGGCAGGGTAAACCTCTTGGCAATAAGATTTTCAAGCTTGACCTGCCCTTGCACTGCAAAATCAGCTGCGCTTTCCCAGTCCTGAAGTGTATACATCAGCGTACCGTTTAGTCTTAGCTCTTTATCCTGAACAAGACCCATATTCACAGGGACTTTCTTAGAAAACACCCCTGCTATAATAATATCGGAACCCTTGGGGGCGAGCTGTATTGCCTGCTCAACAGTTGCCTCGGTGCCTACACATTCAATGATCAAGCTAGGGGAAAACTTACCGGCATCTTCAGGCAATGCAGTATATTCCACACCGCAGCTTTTTGCTAAATCCAGCCGATAACGGCTTATGTCGGTAATCATAACTGCCTCGGCACCCATGGCCTGCGCAGACTGCGCCGCAAGGCTACCTATTGTGCCGGCTCCCTGGACCAAAACACGCTTTCCCGAAATATCTACTCGGCGGCAAGCATGAACACCTACGGCAAGGGGTTCGAGCATAGCACCCTGGTCAAAGGACATCAAATCGGGTAACCTGAGCAAAAGTCTATGGTCGATGGTCAAATATTCCTGCGCCGCTCCGGTACACTGGCAACCGATAACCTTAAGGTTTTGGCAGATATTATACCTCCCCGAACGGCATTGCGGGCAATCGCGGCAAAAAATCTGAGGCATAACCGTTACCCTGTCGCCCGGTTTCCATGCACCTGCGTTTTTTCCTGACGACTCCACTACTGCCGAAAACTCATGCCCGGGAGTTATGGGCAGATCGATGAATGGGTGAAGTCCATAGTAGGCGTGGATGTCCGAGCCGCAAATCCCGATACGCTTTATTTTAAGAAGAACCTGCCCTGGGCCGGGCTGAGGAACCGAAACTTCCTCCGGGGAAAAATTTCGGGGAGAAACTAAAGTCATTCTAAGCATATGGCACACCGCCTCTCTCTATTCATCACGTTTGCACACTCCACCACGATGGGTGTAAAAAACATTATAACTCATTTCAGCGATAAATGGAAGGGTGAATTTTATTATTTTCATGGGAGTTATTGTTAAAAAAATGGCTCTCCGTCTGCCTGGCTGCCATCTCAAACTAATTTGCCGCCATGCCGTCCAAAAGTGCCGTGAAATTGCCGGGATCAAAAAGATTACGTTTCAAAAGTTTTGAAATCGGGATTTTATTTTCAGATTGGTATGGGTGAGATGACTCTCAGCTCAACGCTATGTTAGCATATTTCCCGAAAAGAGGATAGGGTTTTCTAAATTATATTGACGTGGATCACTTAAAAAGGTACTTGCAACTCTTATGGATATGTGTTAGAATCTTGCCGTTACCTCGTTTAAGAGGTTGCGCTTGCGCCCGTAGCTCAGTTGGATAGAGCGTTAGACTCCGACTCTAAAGGCCGTGCGTTCGAGTCGCGCCGGGCGTACCATGAAAAATCCCTGTAACCATCAAGGTTATGGGGGTTTTAACTTTTGCCCGGCGGCTCGAAATATCTCCAATTGTTAGGTGATTTCTAACGTCTTTCTAACGCTTACCCGATAATCAGATTTTCCCCTAACGAAGCAGCCATGTTCTGCTTGGCTTGGAATTCTAAATGTGCGTAGATATTTGCGGTTGTCCCAAGGTCTCCGTGACCTAGCCATTCTTGAATTTCTTTTAGGGAATATCCGTTGGCAAGGAGCATACTGGCGGCACTATGCCGTAGGTCGTGGAAACGGATATGGGGGAGGTTGTGCTGTTTGAGGAGGTTTCCGAAACGGTCTGTGATGTAATCTGGTCTAAACGGTCTGCCGTCATCCCATACACACACATAATCGTTGACAATATACCCCGTTCCAAGCAACAACCTATTTTCCATCTGCTGACGTTTCAGGTTGCAGAGGAATTCCCGCATTGCGGGTACAAGCGGCAATGTACGGTGGCTGGATTTATTCTTTGTCCTCGGCTTGTCGATGAGGCTCTTAAACTGCACCCTCGTGTCCTGTACCGTTACTGTACCAACCTTAAAATCTATGTGTTTCCATTTCAGACCTAGCACCTCGCTCCGCCTGAATCCATAGAACGCTGTGAGAATAACAGCGGGATAGATTGGTTCATTCTTGACAGCGGAGAGAAGATTGTTTACTTGCCCGGCAGTGTAGAAGCTTGCTATGTATTTTTGTTTTTTGGGAAGCGTTATCCGGTCAGCCGGGTTATAGGGGATTATGTTCATCTTAACGGCATTTTGCAGGGACTTACGAATGTTAGCGTGTTGCTTGAGGATTGTGTTGGCACTCAATCCCTTTTTCAACTGACCGTTATAGAAGTCTTGGATATGCTGAGGTTCAAGGCTTCGCAGTTTGATTTTTCTCTCGGCAAAGTACGGTTCGATATAGCGGTTGATGATATAGCGGTAGGATTCATATGTATTCGGCTCAATCGAACCAGAAATTGCCTCCAACCACTGATACAGATACTCTGTAAACAGAATATCATTACTGTATGCGGTTTTCACACCATCATACTCCGCCAAGAGTTTATTCAAAAACTCTTCGGCTTTCCGCTTATTGTTTTTAACCTCAAGATGTGTGCATATCCACTTAGGACAACGCTTGCCGTATTCGTCTTTTAGGTTTAGAACGGCGTAATAAACACCGCTTTTGATTTGTAAGCTTCCAGTCATGGCGATTCTCCTTTCGATGACTGATTATTTAGCCTACCATTGATTATCATGCTGTTATTATAGCACATTTTCTCGACAAATCCAATCACAGATTGTTTTGGGATGATATATTTTCTGCCCACTCGCACATGGGAAATTTGATTGCTTTTCAACAGAGCGTAAGCCGTATTGTGTCCGATATTCAGCATCTTTGCAAGGTCTCTGACGGTGACGACATCTTTATACCCCTCAAACACCCTCATCCCCCCAGTTCCAAGTCCTGTCAACACCACCGAATTTGCGGCGTTCCTTGGTTTTCCAGCTCCCTTGGCGATTGTGCCGGCGAAGCTTTTCGGCTTGAGCCAACAGGTTAATATAGGTATTTGCAGACATAAAAAAACTCCTTTCGATTTGCCCGCAAAACGCAAATAAGCGCAGCTCTCCCACTGACACAGATATCCATTTCCGGCTGATTTCCAAGTCATAGACCCGAAAATTTCTTGTAATATCAAGCATTGGCGAAATTATTTTACCTCTGTCTCTATAATATTAACTGCCGGATTATTCCATTTTTTGTGTTCAGTAAGACCCCGCATAGCCTTTGAAAAGGCTGAGGAAATGCCCTCTGCGGGAAGCACCTGCCGGAAAAATCCGGCTGCATTTGCGGGTGCTTTTCGGCTGCCCCAGACGTTAGGCAGACCTAATAAATGGAAGATAACCGGCTCCGTCTGTATGGACAATTTGTCCGCCGCCGGCTCGAAAAGCTCCGCCGAGAGCTTTCTGCAAAGAGATGATTTGCCCATAATTCCCGTCCTCTTCGCTGCTTGACGGGTGGGTTTTGTGTTCTTTCCTGACATGGTTTTTTCCTCCTTTTTTGCTCCCGCATTGGCTTGGCAGTCCAACACTTGTGCGTATGGCACAGGGAGTTTTGGTTCTTTCTTTATTTTCAAAAAACGGCACAAAAACACCGCAAAACAAATCTTTTTTGACTGTTTTACGGCTTTATACTAATCCTCGATTGAAATCATTGTATCTTTGTCAGCTATTTGCCGTCTGACTGCGTTATCCTCCTTGACGGGCGCAAGCCCGTCTGCGTTGTCTGCCTTGTCAGACGAAAAATATCTCGTCAAATCTTACAACGTTTTCAATCGAGGATTAGTATTATGAAGCCCATTTTCAGTTTTGATTTTGGTCATTCCCGCTTATGTGCAACTGCTTCCATAAAAATGAGAAACCAACAGATACCTGCCTCGAAATGGCATGGCTATCCTGTTGGTTTCATACAATCCTGAACAACGTATGCAGTGAGGTTCACAAACCCCTGCGGTGCGTTGACCGCATCCCTGACGAGAAAGGCACAAAAATCAATTACAATGCCATCATACCACTATATACGGTGGTTGTCAAGGGGTGTTTTTATATATTTTGTGTTTTTGTTGTGGTTTTTTTGAACTGATGTGGATTTATTTTTGGCAGACTTGCCCCTTTGACCTGTTCACCTTCGACCCGCCGCCGCACTCCCCAACCGGGGAACCGATGACCTGTTTGACCTAATACGAGTGTAGTATAGCACGGGAAATCGGCGGTGTATAGTTGAGGAAATCTGAGTAAAGGAAATATTACGCTTGCCAAGGCATAAAATAAGTTGATGTGGGGCGTTCCATCAGAAAAACAGATAACAGCGTGCTGATTATTTTTGTAACCGGACATATAAAGTATGTCCCGGAAGCGTTTCATTTGCACTCATTTCAGTTTTTGATTAAGCCTATGGAACAGAAAGTTTTCAACAAGGAGTTCACTCGTGCTGTTAAAACATACCAAAAAATGAAGCGAAGATATAAAATCTCTTCTAAAGGCGAAGAAATAACCTTAGAAATCAAAGATATAATTCGATTTGAAACCCACGGACGGTATCTGAGGGCTGTCACAAAAACTGCAGCCTATGAGTATGGGGGAGCATAAATGCTGAGGAACATAAATTTGCATCATGCGATTTTGTACGCTGTCATAGGGGTTATCTTACTCCGGCGCATATTGTCAGGGTAATAGGTCGCGGTGTAGGTGACGGTTGTGATTTCTACATATCCGCCAGGTTCGGGTGGGTCAGTTGCCCTTGAGGGCAACATACTGCACAGCAGGGCGAGGACGAGAGTGAGGCTCAGCATGAGAACTCCTCCTTTTTGTAGTTTGGTTTTGCTCTCACTGACTAGTTCTGGGAGGTGATTTTGTCTACATCCACCTCGACCTTGTATGAAAACCGTGAACTTAATACAATATTGCCTTTTTTAGGATGATTCCTGTCGAGTTGATACCAGAATACCATGTAAGCCTCATCAATATTGGGATCAGCCATAGGTTCTGCCCTGCTCTTGTCTCCAGTTGCTTGGACATTGCTTTCTTTTATGCCCATTTTCTCTAAGTTCTCACGATCGGGAAAAGAAATGAAGGGTGCTTCATTTTGGCCAAAATTGCTATGCTGCAAGGCATCATCCGCCCCATCACAAAAGACATAGACTTTACAATCATCCACGACTTCCACATCTACTATCTCAAGATTTGTGAAATCCACATCAAGCAGCTCAGCCAAGTCGGACTTGCTGTTGCAATATCTCACGTACTCACTATCCCCCTCGTTGTTAGGACTAGGTTCTGGGGAAACATCCTCGACATTGTTTTTTTCGGAACACGATGCAAGGAGAAAGCACACCGCGACAAGGATATACAGCCTGTAAAATTTCATGCCCTCCACCTACCTTCCAACCTTCTTCAACAAACTGTTGATAGATGAGTAGCTTTTCCCAAGATGCTTCACGAACTTTCCGTTTTTATACCATTCAAGACCATGAGGAGTCCTTTTTACGGTCTTTCCCTTGACGGTTAAGGGTGAGTTTTCCATTACTGTTTTTAGTGAAATCATTGTGGGCACTATTGCACGAGAGTAGCAGTAACGTATGTATGCTTTTGCTTGCTAACTCACTTGCCATAACCCCTGTCGCCCCATGTTTTGCGAAAAGCTTTTTGGGTGAACCATGCAAATTCATAACAACGATGCTGGGGTTCTTCATGCTTTTCCACTCTTTTTTGAGCGAAGCGGCATCTGTTACATATTTAGGCTCTAGTTTCTTGCCGTTCTTTTTCAGATCTGCAATGTTTCTTTCCGCATGAGCTTTTTGGTCTGGCCCATAGAAGTAATATGAAGCCAACCCACTGGGATCCACTCGATTCACCGGGTCATTCCCGCAATAAACATACCAATTGCCTCCATCTAGCGCGGGATCCTCATTTATAAATCTTCCGATTTCCGGGTCATAGTACCTCGCCCGCAGATATGTATACCCACTCTCGACATCATAATACTCCCCGCAGAACCGGTACGGATTCTCGCTGGCATTACTTACCCTCTCGTTCCCAAATGGGTCATAGTCGTAATCGTGCGTAACATCCCCGCTGTCATCAGCCAACTGCACCACGTCACCATGGGCATTATACAGATACCAGCCGTATGCCGATGACTGTATCAGCTTGTTGCCGTGTGTGTAAGAGCTTACCACACTATTCCCATTCATGTCAAGGGCGATTTCGTCACCAATCCAGATTTGTTTGGTACTGCCTTTGCTCTTGCGCATATTGTCAGGATAGTAGGTGTAGTTAGTTGTGCCGTTGCTGTTGGTATAGCTTGTCATGCGGTTAAGAGTGTCAAATGCCTGAACAACACCGCCGGTTTTGCCTGTCATGTTGCCGTTGTCATCGTAGCTGTACGTTGTCGTCTGTCCGCCCACAGCCTCGGCGAGAAGCCGGTCGTTTTTGTCGTAGGTGTAGGTGGTGGTGGTATCGTCAACCAGATGCGGTTAGTTTTGTGGTAATCATCCCTATCCACATGGCTAAAGAGGGTAACGGCGCAACGAGCAGTTGCACAATCATATGCAAAGATTCAGGGGTTTCTGAATAGTAAACCTCTACCAAAATAGGGTAAAATGGCATATTTACCATGCCAAAACTAGGGGAAATTTTTGTGAACAATACCCCTGCAAAAATTATGAAAACCAATGCGCCTACGGATAACAGATTCGCTCCAACATCGTAAGTATTTCGTAATACAAATCTTCCGCACAAATAATACAGCAATAAAAAGATTATGCTATATCCAACAACAAATATTGTGTGTAGTTGTGGGGATTCTATTGAAATACCGATAGATGCAGTAACGGCTATAAATACACCTGATATTATGCAAAACAATGCATGGCAACCAATAACGAGTGCATTATTTATGAGTATCTTCCCTATCATAAAATCCCACCTTTCAACATATTTTTACAAATAAAATGCACTTGTCATCTGGACTGTGTTTTATTTTGTGATTTTCATTGACTAAGTCTTCGGATATTTGGTTATGATTGCGTGGAATTAGATTCCACGTTCTGCACATATTCAGCACCCCCCAGTTATACACGTTTCTATAAACGCTTTCTCAACATATTCCGCTAAGTATTGCGTTATAAAAACCGCATTCTCAAATGCTTTTTGTACATCTTCTTCGTTTTCACAAACACAGCGATAGTCAACTATAGAACACAAGTGTTTATATCGTATAAAATAAGTGTATGAAAATATACCGCCATCAGATGTAAGCCCAATTTGGATGCTAATATCAATACCAAAAGCCTTTGCCTTTCTAAGTCTCACTGTCAAATTATCAAATCGTTTAACGTCAAAATGATTTTCTATAAAATACTGTGGAAAGAAACTTGATAACTCCAAATAAAATCTATTGTTAAAGTCAATACAGACATCATGGATAGAGGGGAAATTGTGTGGCAGTGGAAGCCTTTGGATATCTTTTTCAAAAGTATGACATAGCCTCTCCAAAGTATTTATCTCAAAAGCGGCTATTAGAATATCAGTATCTTTTGAGGTATCGGAATCATCTTTTAGTAAGCATTTTGCTATAAACCTTTTTTCAACTTGATTTTCTAAGTACTGTGTGGCAAAAACGATGTTCTCGAACGCTCCTTGAACATCAATATTGTCCTCGCTAGCAAAACTAAAAGAAACTGCGGAGCCAATTTCTTTTTCATTTTGAATGATATATAAATATTCAAATCTCCAACAAGGCTCATAAAATGTAATTTGTATGCTTGTACTAATATCAAAATCCTTTACTTTCTCAAAGGTTATTCCCAATTTTTTTGACACTTTTACCTCATATTGATTGTCTTTGAAATATTGGGGGATATGCTCTAGTAAATTAAGTTTCGTCTTTCTGCCATGCTCGATATCTATTCTTTCTCCATAACGAAACTCATTAGGCATATCTAATGTTTCCAAATTTTTTTGGGCAATTTGGCAGAGCATTTCTAATATTTTTTTGGTAGCTGTTTTATTCATTTTTCCAAACACCCCTATATTTACCGCATTTTTATCCCATCCATCTTTTAGAGGAAATGGGGCTGGAGCATAATCACGACACTACCTGACATTATCACATTCGATTTCTACCTGATAGGTACCAATTGCATACTCGCACCACCACTGGGAATATAAAGAGCAACGGCAATACCCCCCAGTACTAATGTACCTAATGCGGTACCTATCTTCGACCATGGTATAGGTTGCCTCTGTTTTGGAGTCCAACTCTGTGTAATTCGGTTTAATCTAGTCTTCACTGTCGGATACTTGACAAGATATGCATCAAATTCCTTTTTGTAAAAAATTACACTTGACAATGCTTTTTGCAGATGTTACAATGAGAGCGACAAGGGGTGCTAACCGTTAAACGGTTACCCTTAAATTAAGTTAAAAGCTTGTAGCCGTCAACCGTGTCAGGGGGGACGGCTACATTGCTTTTGGTGATATGTTAACCAGAATCCAGAGGATTCCAATAAAGACTACGAAAAATCGCAGAACTATCATTCTCACAAGCATTCCCCCTTTCCTCACGCGATAATGCGTTTGGTAAAGGCAGGCAACCGTCCACAGCAAGCCCCCTCGCTGCTTGGTGCTATTTTACTACAGCTTTCGCCCTTTTGCAAGGGGAAATTTGGAGGTCAATAATTTTTATGTACCATTTTTACACACCACATTTTCAATAGCAGTCCAATGTACATCAACAGAGATGGGATGATTGTGGAGACGAAGCTTCCAACATCGGAATAGCCAAGCCGCTTAAAAAGCCAATCTGCATAAATCATGTTAGAAAATAAATAAGCCAACCCAGCTTCCACTACACCGCTAATTACGCAGAAAAAGCAAAGCAGGAATAATGCAATAAAAACTGATGATACGGATAAACAGGCACGTCTATGCACTGTTCGTAAAAAAATTAAGCCGCATATTATATAAAGAACTGACACAACAATAATCAGCATTAGGTCATTGTCATCAACGTTTATAATTCCATGTATATGCAAATTAAATACAGCAATCGCTATAACTGTATGAATGCATAAAGCTACCGTGTTGTTAAATGCCAACAGCAACACCCCCACCCATGCTTTTTTATTCATATACGTTCTGCTTTTTAAGTTATTTATATCCGACCTCTTTCTTGAAGTATTTTAACCACGCCTTAGTGGTTTTCATTACATTTTTATACCTAAGACTATTGTTTTTGCCCTTATACTTAGCGATATATTCACCATGTTTATTTTTTTGCAAATCATAATCGGGGTTATCGAATAAACCCCAAACGCCCCACGCCTTTCCAAGTTTATCAATGTACCACGCCTTATGGGGCAGAACGAAATCTTTGCCCACCGCCCAATCCTGATGTGCAAATAAATCCTGCAAAGGGTGTAAGCCTTGACCAAGTGCAGTCATGGCCTTTTTCTTATCAGATTTCCAGCTTTTCTTTGCCTCTTTGTATTTTCTTTCAAAATGTACTATTCGCGAATCTTTAGAACCTTTCGGATTCCTATTGAAATGCCAGCTTAAAGCCCACTGGTTAGTTGTTTTCGGGCTAGTATTTCCGCTGTCCACTGAATAATTTGCCCTCGCCAAAATCTCTGCATATAAAGTGGATATCCCAACCTCTTTTGCCCATTTTTTTGTGTCGTCATAATGAACCTTCTTGCCCCACAGACCTGTCGGGTCAATCCAATTCACCGGGTCGTTATTTGCGTAAACATACCAATTGTCCCCATCTAACGCGGGATCCTCGTTCACAAACCGCCCCAACTCCGGCACATAATACCTTGCCCTGAGGTACACATACTCACTCTCGGTATCCGTGTACTCCCCACAAAACCGATACGGATTCTCGCTATTTGTCGCAAGCTTTTCCTCGCCAAACGGCGTGTAGTCGTAGTTCTCCGTGATTTCCCCATCGTCATCCGTCAGTGCAGTTACATCCCCACGCCCATTATGGACGTACCAGCCATAATCGGAGACGATGAGCTTATATAAAAGTTACCACATTTGTCCCATTCATGTCAAGCACTATTTTTTTGCCCTCCGGCCTTTTTAAGTTCCGCCCTCGGATTCGATAGAATGTCATAACGGAATTTTTCAAGCCCTTTTGGTTTGCCTCCGAGCTTTCCAAACCGCCACAGATAGGACACGTCTTTTCATCGAGTGTTGCCAAAAACTGAAACATTTTCACGCCTTGGCTGTGGTAGGCATCGTGGGTGGCTTTGCTGGCAAAATACGCCGATTCGGTGAGTATCAGCCGCCTTGCACAACTGTTATAACCGTTTTTTCGTTTGCCGATATACTTTGGGTCGAGGAAATCCCCGATACTCTTGATAAGGGTTCGGGGGTCGCTGCCACGGATGAACCCCTGTGACATAATGTTTTCCAGCCTGTTGACCAGCCCCACCCCTGTCAGACCAAATGCGGATATGGCCTCCATATAAAATGATAAAATGCACTCTCAAAAACCGCGAGAAAAAGGGAATACTTTCCGAACAAAAAAGAACCTGCTTAGGGTTTGTTTTGCGCGGTTTTTATTGCCCATATGCCGCTGGAAGCATATTGCGCCTACCCTCATTTTCTGCGCTTGTGCTTCCAGCATTTTTTTCGCTCGTTAATACATATTAAAAGGCTGCGGCAATATGATAGCACAGGAAGTCGCCTCTGAGCTTCACAAGCGGGGCATCACTCCCAGCGATGAACGGAACTTTGCCGCTCCCCGTCTGACAGAATTGGTGGTTATTGGGTTGGTGCGGACTGTCGGAAAAACAATCTGCGCCAAGAGCGGACGAACGGTGGCGGTCTGGTCGGCGGCAGGAGAGGGGATTTAACAGAAATATTCAGTCATAACAGACAAGCCTATAAAAGTATGATTTATCATCGAGGAGGTGTTGACATTTGAAACATCGTGACTTTGTATATACTGGCGAGCCAGTTCCCAAAATCACACAAGAAGATTATCCCGATTTCCTCCTGCAATATCAGAGGTCAATACTTCTTTCTTTGGTAAAGCGGGGGTTGATCACTCTATCACAATGCGAACGGTGTATTGAAAAACTGGAGAACCAGACGAACCGAGGATAAAATCAGCCAAGCTGTGAGGTTGGCTGATTTTATCTTTTTGCACATTGGACATTCTTTTACTCGCTTATTATACTGAATACAGCAGTTTATCTGCTGAGAAAGGAGATGCCTACATGAAAAAGTATGAACGCCTAAATCAAGAACGTCAGATTGTAGAAAAAAAGAAACGGGTTGCGGCCTATTGCCGTGTGTCCACCGATAAGGATGACCAAGCAAATTCCTTTGAAAGTCAGCAAAAATATTTCCGAGAGTATATTGAGCGTATGCCCGATTGGGAGCTATATGAAGTTTTTGCCGATGAGGGTATTTCCGGTACAAATACAAAAAAGCGTAAAGGCTTTAACCGTATGATTTCCTGTGCCAAAAGCGGGGACTTCGATTTGATTATCACAAAAGAAATTTCCCGCTTTGCCCGAAATACGCTCGACAGCATATATTACACCCGCGACCTGAAAAAACGTGGAGTAGGTGTTATATTCCTCAGCGATAACATAAATACTCTTGACCCGGATGCAGAACTTCGCTTAACCATCATGTCCTCTATTGCACAGGAGGAAAGTCGAAAAACCTCCGAACGTGTAAAATGGGGACAAAAACGCCGTATGGAGCAAGGCGTTGTATTCGGGCGGGATATGTTGGGTTACGATGTGCGTAACGGCCAGATGTTTATAAATGAGGACGGTGCAAAAATTGTTCGTCTGGTTTTTCAAAAATTCGTTCAAGAGGGCAAAGGTTCCCATACTATTGCCCGTGAACTTCGAGAAGCCGGATACAAAACCATCACCGGCAATGCTATGTGGTCAAACACAGTCATTTATAAGATTCTGCGCAATGAAAAATACTGCGGCGACCTTGTTCAGAAGAAAACAATTACGCCGGATTACCTATCCCATGAAAAGAAATACAACAACGGTGAGGAGGAATTTGTTATCCTCAAAGACCACCATGAGGCGATTGTCAGTCGTGAGATTTTTGATGAAGCAAACCGGATACTGGATGAGCGTTCATCCTCCCCAGAAAGCAAAACAAAGCACAGTAACCGATATTGTTTTTCAGGGAAAATCAGGTGCGGCCGCTGTAATCGGCTATTCGTTGCCAGATACACAAAACGCAAAGACGGCAGCACATACAAAGCATGGCGTTGTTTAGAAGGGACACGGCATGGAAAACCGCGCATTGATAAGGCTGGCAATCACGTAGGCTGTTCTTGCGAAAGCATACGCAATGAGGATGCCCTGCAAATCATGTATCTCGTTTCAAATAGCCTTGAAACAGATAAAAAGGCGATTGTAAAGAACATGATAAAAGTCATTGAATCCGTTGCTTTAAGCGATATGGCTGAGGTTGACACCGAAAGTCTGCGAGAGAGTGTTCGCAAGGCAGAAGAAAAGAAATCCCGCCTGCTAGAGCTTTATATTGGCAAGAACATTAGGCGGGAAGAGTTTATTGCCGTCCGAACAAAGTGCGATGAAGAAATAGATGCGCTGGAAAGAATGGTCAACAGCATAGAGAAGAAAGATACGGTCATAAGACAACAACATGAGCTGATATGGGATATTACATCCGCAGTCAATGAGATTGTTGATGGTATGACCCTAGAAGAAGAATTTTACCGCAGTCTTTTAGATCGCATGGTTGTTCACAACAGGGAGAATATAGACGTGTATCTAAATCTGCTGCCCCATAGATGGGGTTATACGGTATCGCAGGCTCTTGAAGCGAGAACGGTAACTGAAATCGCCGCCCAACTCGCAGAAGAAAATAACTCGGAGGAAGTGCGACATTTTAGTACGCGACATAGGGACAGAGGAATTAGGTCACCTGGAAATGGTCGGCACACTTGTTTATCAATTGACCCGGGGTCTAAAGGATGACGACCTCAAAAAAGGAGGCTATGATGCCTACTTTGTAGACCACACAACCGGTGTATATCCTGCTTCTGCCTCAGGCGTGCCATGGACTGCAGCCGGAATGGCTTCAAAAGGCGATGTGCTTACCGACTTACACGAGAATTTGGCGGCGGAGCAGAAAGCCAGAACAACCTATGATAATATCCTGCGGCTTTCAGATGACCCGGACGTCAGCGATGTTATAAAGTTCCTGCGTGCCCGTGAAATAGTGCATTATCAACGCTTCGGTGAAGGATTAAGGCTTGCACAGGAGCGGTTGGGCCAAAAAAACATTTACGCTGTAAACCCTTCATTCAACGCCTAATCGACACGCAAGGCACACCACCCTGCCCTGGGCAGGGTGGTGTGTTATGCAATCTTTATAAAAAATGACGGAGTTTTATCCTTTATTTCCAAAACCCCATAGCTCATGTGCTGCCCGGGTATGGGACAGGCTATACTGCCAGGATTGGCGAGTAAAACACCGTCATGCACCTCACAAAACGGCACATGGGTATGTCCAAACAGTATAACATCAGCACCTTTTTCCTTTCCCTCTGAAAACAGCCTTTCAAGCCCAGCTTTAACCCCATGCATATGTCCATGGCAGGCCAGTATTTTAACACCCTCATATTCGGTAAGTAAGCGTGATGGGATTGTTCTGTCGTGACTGGCATACTCATCGGAGTTGCCTCTTACTGAAAAAACCTCACCGAACGGTCTCAGCACCGCCGCATCACGGCTAAAATCTCCCAGATGTATAAAAACACCGGATGCTTCAGGAGGATTCCGCTGCAAAACAGATGTCATTGTGTCTGTAAACCCATGGCTATCAGAAAAAACAGTAATGATCATGCCGCACCGCCTTTACCAAATTTAATTATTAATATTGCCATTATAGCATAAGTTTGTCAGGCGAATTTTAAAAGCAGACAACCAAATCACCGACTGCTTGTGGCGGTGATTTAGCTGCCTACGGCAAATGCACTATATTGCTTGTATCTTCCTTTACCCTCGCCTTCCATCCAGCGGTAAATGATTCCCTGACAATTTCGTACATCAAGCTGTGGATAGTGTCAGAGGTCTTGGTTTGCGAGTAGAAATTATCAAACTCTGTGTCAAATTCCTTGCTGATGAACTTTCTTTTTTCTCTTTTGTCTTTCACTTTTCTCCCGCCTTTCCTTGTGAGGATGACCACGGGCAGAGCAAGAAGGAAGGTACAGACTCGCCCTGCCCGGCAAACAAAATAATCGGCACACGGAGCCTCGCTCTCCTACACGCGGCCAAAACCGCGTTCTATGGGATTGCACCATGTTCACCGACTATGCTATACTGCAAATGGTTGCGGTCGGTGGAATATCCCATGGGTTCGGAGGGAGTGCGTCTAAGCTTTTGGAGTCTTCGTCCGCTCCATGGAGTGTTCTGCCACTTCATGGACACCGTGACCGACCATTTTAATCTGCGTCTCCGGTCATCTGTCCACCAGTGTAACACACCATGGGAAAAATGGCAAGGTGTAACCCGAAGGTCATCTAAGGAAATTTAGAGTACGGACACGAATGCCAAGGCCGCCTTGGGCATGCCAATCAGCAGCTAGTAGAGTGCTTCCTCAACCCCCCCCCATCACTTTACAAAGCCGCAGTCTTTACACTTGCCTTTTTTGTCGAACCTGTGTTTTTTGCGTACAGAGTGCTCGTAATTACAGCCTTTGCACTTTTTAATCTCGTTGTGCTCCGCCGCGGTAGC
>Ga0099364_10000502_pt1 | contig 66172 bp, 57 predicted proteins | sample TergutTh196P3_FD_73070 | JGI IMG/M metagenome (GOLD analysis project Ga0099364, IMG submission 73070) | Microcerotermes parvus P3 segment gut microbial communities from Pointe-Noire, Republic of the Congo - Th196 P3 | ecosystem: Host-associated > Arthropoda: Insects > Digestive system > Gut ... | reverse complement strand
AAAAGAAAAAGTGATCGAAATCACTTTTAGTAGTTTGTTATTTTTTCTTTAACATAAAGCGGTTTTTCTGTTATTGCCATATAATAGCGTGTGATCCAAACAGTTGAAACTACTGCAAGAATCAGACTGAGTATCGAACCCAAAAAAGAAATGATGAGCCCAACTATTCCGATAACTGTCGAAACAAAGAATATAATGAAGAAGTAGACAATGATAAACAAGAGTATTTGGGATGTTTTTTCTTTCAGAAGGGAAACGGACCTTTTATAGCTGCGAATAACGGAAAGATCATCAGCCACCGTATTGTAACTGACAAAGAAGAAAAGCACAGACACAATAACTTCATAAATGAGGGTTAAAATCACACCAATCAATATTGGCAAGGGAAACATGAGATAAAATTCGACAATGCTGCGATTTACTAAATCAGAAACAGGAAGAATGAAATTGTACATGGCATAAAATGCCGGAATCCAAAAAATTAAAGCAGCGGCTTGTATCAATAAGTTGATAATGCTGATTGAAAACATACGGCTGAGAAATTTTTTGCCATAAAGCGTAAAATGGTCCAAAGTGGTTTTACCCGTTGAAGTCGCTTCCATTGCCATACCGATTTGTCCGCCGGTAAGGTATGCAGAAGCAAGTAAAACAAAAAGAATGAAGCAAAGAGTGGCAAGGAGAAAGATGAGCACTCCTCCTATTTCTGTAAGCTCAAACACATAAAAAGACACTAGAATTGCAGCTATATAGACAAGAAGAGGAATAAGCATAATAAAACTCATAACAATTGCGGGACCAAACAATACCAGATTATTTTGTACAGTTTTTAATCCGTTTGAAAGAACATCTGTAATACTTTCCATAAAATTAAAACCTCCATATAATTTTAATTAAAAACGATTTAACCTATAAAATCATTTATTGTGAATAAAATGATGATGATTATATATAAATATATAAGCCAATCATAGAAAAAAATCACACATGGAAAGACAAATTAAAAATAAATCAAAAAAAAAACAAAAAAAAGAAAAAGTGATCGAAATCACTTTTTAGTAATTTGTTATTTTTTCTTCAACATAAAGCGGTTTTTCTGTTATTGACATGTAAAAGCGTGCTATCCAAACGGTAAAAAGAGTTGAAAAAATTGTTCCGATAACTAAACCGACAAGTAACCCTAAAATCGTACTGAATATTGGAACGATGGTTGCAAAAATCGGGACAATAATAGATAGAATACCTAAAATAAACCCGATAATGAACATAAAAATCACCAATGCAATGAGTACAAAAAAGAAAGTGATGAGTGTAACGATGATAAGGACACCAATAAACAGAAGCACTTGAAAGAACTTTGCTTTCAGAAGGGAAAGGGAGTTTTTAAAGCTGCCAATAACAGAAAGATCATCAATAACAATATTGTAGCCGACAAAGAAGAAAAGCACAAACACAATAAATTCATAAATAATGGTTAAAATGAAACCAATCGCTATTGGAATGATTAACGTGGCAAACAATGCGAAAAGGCTATCAGCAAATGCGAGAATTTCTTCGGGAGAACCTCCCATATTCATGACAGTGTCTGACAGACCAGAATTATAAATGACGTAAAGTACCGGAATCCAAAAAATTAAAGCGACGGCTTGGATCAAGCCTAAGATAATATTTGCCATAAGCATGCGTCCAAAATATCGGTTTCCGTAAGACGTTAAATGATTCATAGAAGTTTTGCCTGTTGAAATGGCTTCTTTTGACATGCCGATGTGTCCGGTAGTGATGTATGTGGAAATAATGAAAACAAGAAGAGTTGAACAAAAATAGAGTATTATCCAAATATTTCCAAGATAAGCGAAAGAGATGTTACGTACCGCTTGCGAGATTAATCCAATGAGTATTAAGATAAGTGCAGGGACAAACAATACCTTATTATTTTTGATACTTTTTAATCCGTTTACAAGCACATTCGTGATATTTTCCATAATTACAGCCTCCATATAATTTTAACTAAAAATGATTTTACCAATAAAACCATTTATTGAAAATAAAATGGAAACGATTGTATATAAGTGTACGTCATTCATTTGAAACAAATCAAATGTGGTAACGCAAAATTAAAAAAAATCAAATGTGGAAACACAAATAAAAAAACAATAAAAAATAAATCATAAAGATCGACATCAAAACAAAATTAAATTTTTTCTAACGAGGCCCTTTTTTCTAAAACTATATAAAAGCGGGTAATCCACACATTCGTGACGGAAATGAAAAGAATGGAAAACATGATGTTGGCTAAAATCATAAAAAACGGACGAATAGAGCTTGACGGGGTATAAAGAATCAAAAGGCCTGTCAAAATACTCGGGATCAAACTAAAAATCAGCATTATTAAAACGAAGGATGAAATTTGAATCGGCTTTTTTCGGAGATAGGAAAAGGACTTGCGGTAACTTTTGTAAACAGATGAATGATCAATGACGATGATATATGAAATGAAATAAAACATAAATGAAATCAAAACGAAATAAAGTGTTGTCAAAATTAAAGAAATCAAAGCCGGCACCGCTAAAATATCGAACAGCGGCAGCAAGGAAGCCGGATCGGTTTGAAGGGCATTCATCACATCGACCATCGCGTAATCTGAACCGGTAAAGCGTTGAATCACCGGCGTCCAAAAGAAAGCAGACAGACCTCGAATCATTGTAATTAAAACCGAAGCAATCACCAATTTTAAAGTATATTTTTTGCCGTAATAAAGCAAATAATTCAAATCTGTGCTGTCGAATTCAATCACATCTTTTGTCATACCGATGGTTCCGGCGGTTGTAAATGCTGAAAAAAAGGCTGAGCCGATAACAAAAATTATACTAAGAAGTGTTAAAACGATGTATCCGAATCCGTAATAAAGAGCCAAATAAGAGAGAGCTGCAAAAAAAACACCCAAAGTATATGTCGCGGTATAGTAAATACAATTTGGAACAAACAAAACAGGATGTTCTTTCAAATGCTTTAAACTTCCGGCAAATATTTTCAAAGCATTTTCCATGACAACATCCTCACAAAGAAAAGTAATAAAATGAATAACGTGTTTAAATATAAAACATCATTCAAAAGCAAAAAACAAAAAGGAAAAAACAAAAAAACCAAGCAGGAACAATCATGGAACAGATTTATGTTGTCTCTCATTGCCTTTTAAATCCGGCAGCCCGTGTCAAAGGGATTAAACAGCCAACACCGATAGATACAAAAAACAAAAAGATCATCCAATTGCCTTGCCCCGAAACAATTTATTTTGGAATCAACCGCCGCGAAAATACAAAAGACCAATTTGATTTTCCAAAATACCGTCGCTTTTGCCAAAAATTGTTCCAGCCATATGCGGATATGATTGAAATGCTTCAAAAAGAAGGACATACGATTATCATCATAGGGATTCCCAAAAGTCCTTCATGCGGCGTATTGACAACAACCGTCAGCGGTAAAGCCGAAAAAACCGCAAGCGCAGAAAAAGAACAAGAGAAAGGACAAGTGAAAGGACAAGAAAAAGAACAAGAGAAAGGGCAAGAAAAAGAAAAAAACCCACCATCCACTCATGAAATTATAAGCGGAAAGGGCATTTTCATTGAAGAAATTGAAAAAGAATTGAAACGTCGGCAGATAGCGTATGAAATTCAGGAATAATCGTTTCCGGATTATGAAAAAACGAAATATCATTTTTCGACCACATCAATAAAAATTGGGGTACCATTTTCCCCAAAATCTTCAAACACCTTTAAAGAAAAATGTACCCCATTTTTTAACAGCTTCAAAAAACCGATATTTCGAGTTTTAACAAGAAAAAATAAAATCCTTAATACCTTTTCCTCAAAAACATCCAAACCCCCTCAAATTTTGATTTCAGCAGCGTAGCGGATGAAAGCAAAATTTGAGCGTTTTCAAAAAAAAATATTGATGCTATGATTGCTGCCACCGCTTTTTCTGTTTCTGTTTCTATGATTTCTGACACCGCCTTTGCTGTTTCTGTTTCTATGATTTCTGCCGCCACCTTGCTGTTTTTGTTTCTATGATTACTGCCGCCGCCTATCACTTAAAACAAAAAACGGCTTCATATTCTTCTTATTTATTTTTCTGAGTACGAAGCCGTTCGATTCAGCCGCCTTGGGGCGACTGATCGAACGGGTGGTTGATTCGGGTTTCATGATGATCAAAAAACGGAATGTCGTTTTGTATCAAGTCAATCGGATACGAAATATCATTTTTCGATCACATCAATAAAAATGGGGGTACCCTTTTCCCCAAATCTTCAAACAGCTTTGGGAAAAAATGTACCCCATATTTTAACAGCTTCAAAAAACCGATATTTCGGGTTTTAACGAGAAAAAATAAAATCCTTAATACCTTGTCCTCAAAAACATCCAAACCCCCTCAAACTTTGATTTCAGCAGCGTAGCGGATGAGAGCAAAATATGAGCGTTTTCAAAAAAATATTGTTTCTACGGTTACTACTGTCTCCGCATTTTATGATGCGGTTGTTTTCGGCTTCTGTCATTGTTTTTTTGAAAAATTGAAATTGTCTTCCATCTTTTTTTTTAAAAAATTGGAATTGCTTTATATCCTTTTCGTTTTGAAAAATTTGAAAGCAGTTATATCAAAACACGTTGATGTTGAAAAACATGATAAAAACGGATATAAAACTCAAAGACTTACCTCATAACGAAAGACCGCGCGAAAAACTGATGAAAATGGGTCCTGAATCCCTTTCAGAAGCCGAGCTTTTAGCCAACATCCTTCAAACAGGGACGCACGGCATGAATGTTGTTGTCTTATGCCAACGCATTTTTGCGGAAATGTCACTCAAAAAACTTAGCCGGCGTTCTGTTTCGGAATTGACGAAAATCCCCGGAATCGGTCCGACAAAAGCCTGCCAAATTGTTTCTTTGTTTGAATTGTCCAGAAGGCTTGAAACATATACCGAAGGACCAAAATTTAAAATAAAAACGCCGGAAGACATTTATCAATTTATTTATCCGAAAATTCGAGAAGAAAAGAAAGAAAAATTCATCATATTGTGCTTGGATTCAAAACACCAAGTCATTTTTGAACAAATCGTTTTTATCGGCAGTTTAGATATCAGTATCGTTCATCCGAGGGAAATTTTTAAAACGGCGCTTTTAGAATCAGCCGCCGCCATCATTCTTGTCCATAACCATCCGTCCGGCGACCCGACACCCAGCAAGGAAGATATTGAAATCACAAAACGTTTGGTTGACAGCGGAAAACTGATCGGAATATCTATTCTAGATCATATCATCATAGGAGATGGCAATTTTATCAGTTTAAAACAAGAAGGCTATGTTTAATCCAAAGGAAAAAACCTTCCATCCGATAATTTATATCGGTTTAAAACGAAAGGGTTCTGCTAAATTTCAAAGGAAAACCTTCCATCCGATAATTTTATCGGTTTAAAATAAGAAGGCTCTGTTAAATTTCAAAGGAAAAAGTATATCATCATGACAATTTATCGGTTTAAAACAAAAAGGCTAGTTTATTAAAGGAAAAAATAAATGAAAAAAGAACTTTTTACCGCATCCTTTATAATACACGATTTCTTTTTAAAAAGGAAGTAATTGAATTTGAGGTATTTTTTTGAATAAATCGACACCGGATCAAAGAAAAGAAGAAAAAGAGACTCCTGTATCTTTTGCCTCTTCGCCTTCTTCACCTTCTTCGCCATCTTCGGATTTTTCCGATCAAATTGTACTAAAAGACCCGTATGCTGTTCCGTATCAAGGCATTTATGCAATATGCGATGAAAAAAATGAAGTGGCAGAAATTATCGAACATGCGGATTGTTATAGCGGCGCCTGCTGGTCGCTGTATCATTACGCAAAATCTCCGGCTGTGATTGCCGCGCACTCTTATGGTGACTTCATGCGCTATTTGATTAAGGTCGGAAAAAATTCACTTCAATTAAAATCATCCGTTGCTGCGGCAGGTTTTGAATCCGTCATCTTCAATTCTCGAACAAACGAAGTTCAAATCACGTATGTCGGTATCGGCGGCGCCGGAATCGGGGCGACAAAATGCCGCGCCTACGCAAAAGGCGTGAAAAAGTATGTTATAACAGAAGCTGGCGGCGGAAAAACGGCATCCGGAACAATTTGCGTGCCGCGCCGAGAACGTGTCTTAATTGCGATTGATGATACGGATTCCTGTGAAACGGGCGCCACCTGGACATTGACATACAACATTGCCAAAGCCGTCGACAATGAAGATGCCGTTTTCTTATCTCATTCCCTGGTTCAGCTCTTTCCTGTTCCCGAAAAAACACAAAACTGCATGTCTGTGATTTTAGAATTCGGCTGTACAACCCAGGAAGCCAAAGAAAAATTGATTTCACAAATCAAGGACCTGCTTTTAAAATACAGTGTCAGTCCGAACACCGGCATGTTGGTTTATGCAGGTTTTGCCGTTCCCGACGCGCTAAAAGAGTACAGTGAAAACTGCCGAAAAATGCGCATGAAACGAGAAGATGTTCTTAAAATGACACAAAAGTACGGAATACAGATTATTTTGGACGGAAACGGCATTATTGGAGCGATGGCTGCATTTGCATGGGTTGCACAGCCCAAAGAATCCGTAAAACCGGCGTTTGATATCCGCTCGATTTAAAAAAGCCGATGCTTGTTCTTCATTTAATTGAAAAAAGACGGCACTTGATATTCCTTATTTAAAATTATTTTTTAAAATCAAAGTTTGCCACTGATAACCGCGGATTTGCATCGGCAAAACTGCTTTTGATTTCGTTTTTGTCTCTTCTCTTTTTTTCGTCGGGATAACACGTCAGCCAATCTTGAAACAATTTCAAAAATCTGATTTTGATTTTTTGAAACATTCACTTTCACTTCATCTGCCGTGACAGATTCGCCGCTTAAGCCGGCTGCCTGATTTGTCAATACACATAAAGAGGCATAACACAGTCCTTTCTCTTTTGCCAAAACCACTTCAGGAACGCCGGTCATGCCGACAACGTCTGCAAATGTTGAAAACATTTGAATTTCTGCTTTCGTTTCAAAACGCGGACCTTCCGTACATAAATAAATGCCTTCCGAATAAGAAAAACGGCAATCCGACAAAACAGACCTCAAGAGAGATCGAATGTCCGTGCAATACGGATCTGTCATATCGGTATGAACGGTTTTTTTATCATAAAAAGTTCCGGCTCGGTTTTTTGTCAAATCAATAAAATCGTTTGGAATAAAAAAGGGATGAGATAAGAATGCTTCAGGCTTGGCATAAGTCTCCGGTTCCCCAAAATTCGCAGACAGACGGATCGGACGCATAATTCCGACAGAATTGATCGCCAAAACCGGTGCGCCGATGATTTCAGCGGCTTTTATTAAAGCTTTGTAGTTGATTTTGTGCGGCGGCACATGACGTTTTCCTTGATGGCGTGAAATAAAAACAATATTTTCCTTTTCATCATTGAATGGAAAAACAGAAACAGAAACAGAGCCGGAATTTGTTTGAATCGTATCCGGCTGTGTTTTTTGGTTTAAATCGTTAAAACTGTCATATCCGACACCGCTGATTACAGTTAGAACAACATTTTTTGTCTTTGATTTTTTCATAAAATCTGCCAAGAATGATATCTTACAAATTCCTGCGGATATAATTCCACATAAAGATTCCTGACATCAAAACAACAAATATTGAAAAGATGGATAAATTGCCTCGTATCGTTTCAATAAAGTCAACTTCTTTTAAATCCTGAAGCGGTGGTGTGACAACGATCGGAGGAGTGGCAATCGAAATGTTGGTATCATTTTTGCTGCTGGAAGGAGTGTCGTTGCCGGTGGTGGTGTTGTTGTTGTCAATAATGACAGCCCTTCCTATTGAAGACGAGGAAGATTTTTTCGGACTCGGAGGGATTTGGGGCGTTACCGTCGTTGCGAATGGTGAAAATCCGGTTGTTTGAGCTGTTACAACAATGAAATCATTATTTACTTCGTTTGAAATAATCGTTAGAGGAACCAATTGGTCTTGACCGGTGTCATCATCATGGACAATGTGATAAATCACAATATCTTCTATACGAGTCGGATTCCCTTTTTCATCCGTAAGGGGGATGTTAAATGCCAAAGAAACGACGAGATTGTTTTCACTCATAAACTGATTAATGTCGCTTGTTTTGTCACTTGAAAAATTGATGTCAACAATATAAAGCTGAACGTCATCGGACATAGAATCAAACAACTCTGAGAACTCATCGGCACTTTTTTCTTTAATTACAACCGAAATATCTTTCAAAACAGAAGTTCCGCTGTCTTCAATAAATTCTTTCGGGAATATCATTGAAGTTAAAGAGGAAACGCCTGACAACGAATTTTCAGGAAGCAAAATTGGAACAACAATATCTTCATCGCCGTTGGGCAAAACGATTTTAAAAGCATATTCCCCAAAATTCAAGTTATTAAACATAAATGTTTCAGCGTAATCTTCACGATTCAGCGGATAAAATTTGAGAGGGAGTTCCTGCGAATTTTTCAAATCGTCGATTAATTTACTAGAATCGATGGATTTAAAATGATCAGACGGGTTGGAACCAAAAACATTGGTAACTGTTGAACTGCCAATTTCAGCTCGCCAATTGTTTTTATGATGCTCACAATAGTTAGAGTTGGCGTCAGATGGATTTATAGTCTTATTTTCATCCAGAAAAGAGTCAAAATGTTCTCCACAAATGTGTATTGATTTTATAGTAAATGATTGGGGAGTATCAAGGGTATTGATATCGAAGGCAATGCCATATTCTGTGAAAATTTCATTTTCATTTGGCAGGGGCTGACTCAGATCAACGTTCTTTGGGAACCAATAATAAGAACGCAAATGGTAGTTTTCAAAAATATAAACTGCATTTTCGCCTCGCATCTCCCTTAAAATCTGCGGATAAAACGAATTCGTGTAGGCTTGAGAATAATAAGAAATAAAATCTCCATTCTTTGCCCATCCGATTACGGGCTGATAAAACAGATTTACGTTATTATCAGAACGATTTTCGAAAAGAATCATACGAAGACCAGGACCATTTTCATCGTCTTCATCGGATTGAGGAACCATAATCAGACAATCATAATAATTTGAAAGTGTGAGTGAGAATGCTGAATCGGAATGATCAATTGCCACAATGTTCTCAACATTATCCACATATTCACTCGTGTACGCCTCATTGGTCGAAAAATGCTCCATGAATGCCACAAAATTAGATTTATAAATATTATAATCCGAAAGATCGTAATTTGTAACAACTGCGACATGATCTTCAAAAACATAAACATTTTCCATCAGGATATCTTCAGGTCCATCTGCAGCACTAGCTCCTGAAAGAGAGAGGAGAAGTACAAAGATCATACAAAAAATACGAAATTTTGAGAATACACTGTTATTGGCAATCATACGATCATTCCGAAAAAACATTATTAATTTTAATTGGATTCAAATCATTACTGGTAAGTGGCATTTTTAAATGTAATGTTAATAAACAATACAATAAAAGCTTAGATTCAGCTATATAATTAATATACTTTATTTATACTTTATTATGACATATAAACTTTATCCATCTATCTCCATCTATCCATTATTTATATTATGTATTTAGTGTTTTTTAAAATTAAAACAATGATCAAATTATTAAACTGTTGAGTATATTATTATACTTTTTTAAAAATAAATCACACATAACACAACTACAATAACAACATGGAGAAGCACCATTATTGGAACAAACCATGTAAACGGTTTCTTTTTTGTTTTGTGTCTAAAAACCATCATACCGGCGTATGCACCAAAAGGTCCAAAAACAGCCAAAAGCAAAAGCGTTTTTTCAGAAATACGCCATTTGCTCAACGCTGCTTTTCCTTTGTCAAAGCCATACATTGCAAATGCAAATAAATTCAATACAAAATAAATTGCGAGTAAAAGTGCAATACTTGTTGCTATAGCTACCATATCGCATAATAAGAAAAACGGGTATATAAAGGTAATGAACAAAAAGAGGCAGCAGAGAAAAAAAGCCCTACGAACTGACCTCTCTTGCTTCTCTTTTCTTTCTGTTCTTACAATTTTTTAAAATTTTTTTGAAAATACAGTTACAAGCGAATATACTCCGCTGCATCGCCCAATTCCTCTTCAATTCGGAGCAATTGGTTGTATTTTGCCGTTCTTTCGCCGCGTGCCGGTGCGCCTGTTTTAATCATATCTGCACCAATGGCAACAGATAAATCGGCAATGGTTGTATCTTCCGTTTCAGCAGATCTGTGGCTGACAAAGAGGGAGAATCCGTTTCTTGTCGCAAGTGTTGCTGCATCTATTGCTTCAGAAAGAGAGCCGATTTGGTTGACTTTTAATAAGAGGGCATTCGCTGCGTTTTCTTCAATGCCGCGTGCAATTCTCTCCAGATTTGTGACAAACAAATCATCGCCGACAATCATTGTTTCCCAAAGCTCGCCGGTTAAGTTTGCAAAATCTTCAAAAGAATCCTCAAAAAACGGGTCTTCAATGGATAAAATCGGATAGCTGTTTACCAAATCAACATAAAGAGCTGTTAATTCTTCAGGAGACATGATATCGCCATCGATTTTATAGTTTTTGCCGTCAAAGAATTCGGAAGCTGCCGAATCTATACCAATTTTAATTTCTTCGTCCGAATAGCCGGCTTTTTCAATTGCAATCATTAAAGCGTCTAAAGCTTCCGTTGTCTTTTCCATTTTCGGTGCAAAACCACCCTCATACCCGACATTTGTAGAAGAACCTCCGTAAGCTTCAGTCAAATATTTACCAAGAGCATGATACGTTTCTGAGCCCATTTGCATGGCTTCGGAAAAGGTCGCCGCACCGACCGGCTGAATCATAAATTCCTGAATGGCCAAATCATTGCCGGCATGTTTGCCGCCATTTATAACATTCATTGTTGGGACCGGAAGAGAAAAAGAGTTCGAGCCGCCCAAGTACCTGTATAAAGGCAAATTGGATTCCTGTGCCGCAGCCTTTGCAACTGCCAGTGATACACCCAAAATCGCATTGGCGCCTAAAACCGCTTTATTGCCGGTTCCATCGGTATCAAGCATCAGCATATCAATTTCACGCTGCATGCGCACATCATAACCAATCAAAAATTGAGAAATATGCGACACGTTTTCAATCGCTTTTAAGACACCTTTGCCGTTGTAGCGTGCAGCGTCCCCATCTCGAAGTTCTAAAGCTTCATGAGATCCGGTAGATGCACCGGACGGCACACTGGCACGTCCAAAACCTGTGCCGGTAATCACATCCACTTCAATCGTCGGATTGCCGCGAGAATCCAAAATTTCGCGTGCTTTTATATTCTTTATTTTAAAACGGTCGGTGTCGCTGTAACCTAAAACTTTCATCATTATCCCTTTCGTTAAGTGAATTAAAAATGGAAATGTTAATGAATAAAACGTATTGAGATAAAAAACTTTCACTAAAAGAAATGGATTTTATATTAAAATTTTTTAAAAAATTGGATTTTTAAATCCTGTTAAAAAATATCTTCTTCCGAGCAGATGAACGGAATTTTGCGGTTGCAGGAAGAGCAAAAGCACATGCCTTTTTCTCGTTTTAAATTGACAGCTTCTCCGAATAATAAGCGGCGATATGCCAATAAAGTATGGCAGTTGGGACAATATGTATTTTGATAATCGGATGCAACATTTCCAATATAAACATATTCAAGACCCGCTGTTAAAAAAACCGCACGGGCGCGCTCTAACAATGAAACAGGCGTCTCAGGCTCGTTCATCATTTTAAAATGCGGCTTAAATGCCGTTAAATGAACAGGCGTTTCGCTTCCCAAGTGAGAAAAAATCCACTCTGCCATTTTTTCCAGCTCATCGATCGAATCATTTTGATTTGGAATCAGAAGCGTCACCGTTTCAACATGAATGCCCAGGTTTTTTGCTGTCAAAACGGAAGTTAAAATCGGTTCTAATTCAGCCGATATGTTTTTTTGATAAAAGTCATTTGAAAAAGATTTGATGTCCACACAATAAGCATCAATATATGGCGCTGCGGCTTTTAATGCCTCAGGCGTGATACTGCCGTTTGTAACCCACACAACGAAAATGCCCTTTTCTTTTGCCAAAACCGATGTCTCATAAACAAATTCATACCAAACCGTCGGTTCATTGTATGTAAAAGAAATGATTTTGGATTCCAAAAATAAAGCCCGTTTAACGACTTCCTCAGGTGTTAAAAATTCTCCATATTGGAGGCAGTCACCCGTTTTTAATGAAAAATAAACCGATTCTGAGGGTTGCGCCAGACGATGATTTTGGCAATGCAAACATTTAAAATTGCATCCGATTGTCCCAAGAGAATAAGTTGTGGCTCCCGGATGAAAATGATAAAGCGGTTTTTTTTCAATCGGATCGATCGCTTCAGCAGCAATAAAACCGTAATTTAAAGAATATAAGATCCCGTCAACGTTTTGGCGAACGCGGCAAAAACCCGTTTCACCGGGCAATATGACACACCGATGTGAACATAAACCACATCGGACTTTTTGAGAAGGTAATGTTTCAAAAAACATCGCTTTTTTAGAAGACATAAAGATCAGTAGAAGCAATTTTTTGTTTTGATTTTTTGTTTTGATTTTTTGTTTTGATTTTTCGGTTTTGATTTTTCGGTTTTGATTTTTCGGTTTTAATTTTTTCTGTTTTGATTTTTTTGTTTTAATTTTTTTCGTTTTAATTTTTGTTTTGTTTTAATTTATTATTAAATTTTTTTGAAATATTAAATTTTCGGAATTAATTTTGTTTCTAAAATGTCATAAAATCCATGATTTCCATACCAGCGTATATTTTCTCGAACCGGAACTATTATTTTTGTAAAAAACGGGGCGTCTAAAACGGCTGTTTCAAATTCTCCGCCTTCACCGGCAATATGGACATGTTTTGTTTGATTCAATTTTTTTAAATCTTCCAAAGCCTCCATGTCCAATCGGCGCCCAAGCCAACTTTCGTCTAAACCATCGGCTGCAACCGCTGCAAATCGAATGTCCATTCCGGATTGAATCATTTCCAAAAGCAATTGTTTGGGATCAGCTTTCCATAAAGGAGAAAAGGATTGCAAATTTAAGGCGCTGCAAACCTTGTCGATTCGGCTTTTTTGGTACTCGGATTCAATGGCTCCGGAACAGACGCCGACAATACCCTGTTCCAAAACAAGACGCGATAAAATGAATTCCATTTCAAAAAGTTCTTCTTCTTTGACGCCTGATGTCGATTGATAAAAAAGAGGAATGCTGCAAGCTTTGGAAATCTCTTGGACAAGATTTGTGTTGACGCAATGGTACATATAAGATTCATTGTTTTCTGGAACTAAACAAACCAAACAAACAATTTCATGACCGGCTTTAATCATTTTTTGAACCGCAAAAACCGAATCTTTCCCGCCCGAGACCAACGCTGCAATCTTCATATCATTCTTCCAATAATAAACTAAATCGAATCACATCGAATTAAATGAATCATTCGACTCTAATTCCAATAATAAATTAAATCGAATCACATCGAATCAAATGAATCATTCGACTTAATTAATTTCGTTACCAAATTAACCTTATTACCAAAATAATATCATTACCGAATTCATGCTACCGAAAATATCATTACTGAATTCATGTTACCAAAAATATCATTACTGAATTCTTGCTACCGAAAATATCATTACCGAATTCTTGCTACCGAAAATATCATTATCGTATTCTTGCTACCGAAAATATCATTACCGAATTCTTGCTACCAAAAATATCATTACCGAATTCATGTTACCAAAAATATCATTACTGAATTCATGTTACCAAAATATTCTCTTACCAAAATGATCTTATTATAAATTAATACTCCTGCTACCGATGAATATTTCGTTGCCAAATTAATACCGTTACCACAATAATCCCATTACCAAAATACTCCTCTTACCAAATTAATCTTATTTATAAAATTAAATCAGAATCGGGATAATATTTTGAATATCTTTCTGCCATCAATTCCCACGTCGGCAAATTGGTTTGGCATCCGATTTTTTCAACAACAAAAGAGGCGGTTACACTGCCGATTTGACAGCAAATTTTTGGCGCATAGCCTTTCGTAAAGGCAACCAAAAACCCGGCCTTGTAAGCATCACCTGCCCCCGTCGGATCAACCGACTCAACCAAAGCCGCCGGAATTTTTGTTTCTTTAAAATCCCCTTTATTTTCATACAAAATGCTGCCGTCTTTGTCATACGTTACGATAATCAAAGGAATCATGGATTTCAATTCTTCAAATGCCTTTTCTGAAATATTCATAACGCGCTGAATTTCATGGCGATTTGCAAAAAGGATGTCTGTATTTTCAAGAATCGTATTCAAAGGCTCTTTTTTGTATGTCACGGAGTCTTGCCCCGGATCAAAGGAAACAAAAGATGCATTCTGAGACATAGCTGCATTAAAATAACAATCTGCTGTTGCTATATGAACAAAATCAACTTTTGGGGGTGTTAATCCGGCTAACTTTGCGGCTGCGCCCCAATGAAAATAAGTTGTTTGATTCGAAAGGCAATCTGTCAAAATGAAAGCTTTTGAAAGCGTTTCATCTGTCATTCGATAAACAAGAGATAAATCCACACCAAAATCAGACAATTGTTTTTCATATCCTGATGATGAAAAATCGTTACCGATCGGAGAAATCAACTGTGCATGGCTGCCCAAACAAGCAATAGCAGCGGCAACGTTTGCGGCGCCGCCGCCGAAATTTATGTCATATTTCAATATCGGAGCAGATTGATTTTTATCAACAATCGAATCAACCGTTAATAAAAAATCTAATGATGTGTGGCCGGTAACAGAAATTATTCGACTCATAAAATATACCTGATGAGATTTTTACAAATAATACAGATTTTGAATAAAAATGACATCAATAAGATAAAAATGACATCATTGGAAATAAAAATTTTTGGCAAACTGAATAAAACAACTGCATTAAAAATTAATCGTATTCAATTGTTTTTTTGCCGGATCTGCCTGACGTTTCGCGTTTAGGTTCACGATTTTCTTTGATATTGCGGTCAAAATTGCGTTTTGGAGCATCCTCATCGTGTTTGGTGCCACGGACAAAATTGCGTTTTGGAGCATCCTCATCGTGTTTGGCGCCACGGACAAAATTGCGTTTTGGAGCGCCCTCTTCGTTTTTGACACCGCGTTCAAAATTGCGCTTGGGGGTTTCTTCATCATGTTTAGAACCGCGGCTAAAATCCGAACCGCTTTCTCTGGGTTTGGATTTGCTTTCAGATTGGAATTCATCAACACTGACCAGCTTGAGCGGAACATCTCGAAGAGCTTTTCCGATAACGGATGTTGCGATACGGGCAGCATGTTCTTTTCTTTCAGCCTCATAAACTTTCATTTGGAATAAGAGACCGACCAATGCTGTATCTGCCACAACATAAACACTCATAAAATTTTCTTCACATTCAGAGCATCTCATGGTGCCAACATCGACACCGACATACTCTAATTTCGGATTCAAACGTTTTCCTGCCTCGGAAATTGCGATTCCGATTGCATCTTCGCCTGTTGCAACATCCTTTACAAGCCAGGCACCCTCTAAAAATACATTATAATTCGGCATTTTTAATCCTCTCCATCATTATTTTCAATTATTCGACTCTATTTTTGTTTTTTCATTTTTTATTGCAGTTCTTTCTTAAATTGTGAAAAGAACGTCGTCATCTACATTAAAAATACCCAGTTTCGCACCGGCATCTAACCAGGCATGACCATAGCTAAATGATGCCAAAGCATTTACATAATCATTCTGCTCCATAAAAAAAAGTCCGTCTTTATGGTAAGAATCCGCCATTGTTTTAAAATCTTTTGCAGCAGCTCTCATATGTGACCCTTCAATAGAAGAGGGCACAGCTTTTTCAAGAGCAGCTCTCAAAAGCTTTTCATAACGCTGTGTTTTTTCATAAAGATCCGCAGCCATTTTAATTCCTCATTCAAAGAGTTATTTTCAACATTTCAACATTAACATTTCAGCATCCTGTTTTCCAACATTCAACATTAACATTTCAGCATCTTGTTTTTCAACATTCGATATCAACATTTCGGTACATTATTTTTTAACATTCTGCATCGGCATTTGACACCTTGTTTTTCAACATTTCGACATGAATATTTCAGCACCTTGTTTTTCAACATTTCGACATGAATATTTCAGCACCTTGTTTTTCAATATTTCGACATGACTATTTCAGCACCTTATTTTTCAACATCTAAAAGCAAACATTCCGGTGCGCCGGCCAATTTTACCAACGCTTCGGCTTCAACAAAATGTAATGTGCCGGAGATAATTAAAATTTGAAGCGGACCGCCAAGATCAAAGGAATCAATATTTTCGGCAAAATCCGCTTTGACACAAACATCATCTGAACCGGCACGAGCAATGCCAACGGCCACTCTGTTTTTCATAAGTCCTTCTTTTCTTGTCTCTTCAACCTCTAAAAGCAGCCGTAAAGCTTCTTGAACCGTCATATAGCCATTTTCATTGTTAATATCCAAAAAAACAAGTGTGTGAAGATTATTTTCCAGATTCGATTTTATGGTGTCATAAGGCGTTTCTGTCACAACACGGTTGCCGCGGTGACTGGTATAAGGAAAAGGAATACTGACAGATTTTCCAAAACGATAATTTTGAAGACCGGAGATGCCAAAAATTGCAGATGTAATGGAAGCGCCGTGGATGAGCTTTGTTGAAATACCCATATCAGCTGCACGAATACGAAGATCAACGTGTGTCGTTGAAGCCATTGTATCGCCGCCGGTTAAAAAAACAACATTTTTATCTTTGGCGTTTTTAAGCCAAACGGGATTTTGTTCAACATCCTCACGTGTCAAGCAAATAATCGGCTGGTTATAAAGCTGTTCCATTTTTTCAAGGTTTGTTCCGATTAAACAAGAGGTATAAAACTCCAAATAAACCAAATCTGCAGATTGAATTGCATGAAGACCTTTTAAAGAAATATCTTGTTCATCGAAAAGACCGAGCCCGATAAAAGTGAGCATAATGACACAATTAATCGGAGGAATATTTAATGTTTCGCTTTTAAAAGAAGTGTTTTTAATTTGTAACAAAATTCTTTTTATTATTATATGATTGTATACAATATAACAATATATTTATAGTGAAAAAAATTTAAAATATTGATTTGTATTTTTAAATGAGAAAGATTCCGAAAAGATAATATACTACAAAACGATTAATTAATACATTATTTCAATAACAAAAATTATTTTTTAATAGATATTTCATAATCGGATATATAATCATTATTGAGTTACTTAAATTTACTTATCAAAAAAATAAATCAAATGATATAGAATTAAAAGGGGTTAAAACATGATCAAAAGAAATACAGTTCAGAAAATGAAAATTATGGAATATTTGATGAGTACAACGACCCATCCGACAGCTGAAGCTGTTTATGCAGCCGTTTCAAAAGAAATTCCGACAATCAGCCTTTCAACAATATATCGCAATTTGAACACGATGGCTGAAAATGGCGAAATTTTAAAATTTGAAGTTGGAAATGAAGCCCACTTTGATGCAGATATCAGTTTCCATCACCACGTTTATTGCAAAGATTGTAAACGTGTCTTTGATTTACATGACGGTAACATTTCAAATTTTATTTCGGAAAATGCAAATATTCCGAATTATAATATTGAAAGCGTCAGCTTAATTTTCACAGGTCGCTGCACAAAATGCGCACCGGAACCATTCGCAGTATAAACCGGAGTTGTATTCGTATTGAATATAGTTTTCCTTTCGAGTTATAAGTTGTAATCAAATCCAATTTAGTAACAATAAAATAACATTTAACAAAGAATATACCATAATAAAATTCATTAAAAAACAAAATTAAAACATGAGGTATGATACTTTTGACTCAAACAGAAGCAAACTTAAAAGCCGCATTTGCCGGAGAAAGCCAAGCCCGCAACAAATATGATTATTTTGCAAAAGTTGCACGCAGTGAAGGACATCAATTTATCGCTAAAATCTTTGAAGAAACTGCAATAAACGAAATGCAGCATGCCAAAGATGAATTCAAAAAATTAAACGGCATCGGTACAACAAAGGAAAACTTAAAAGCTGCAATTCAAGGCGAAGAATATGAAACAGTAACCATGTACCCCGATTTTGCCGACACAGCCGAGAAAGAAGGTTTCCCCGATGTTGCAAGACTTTTCCGCCAAATCGGCAAAGTGGAAGAACACCACAGAGCCAGATACCAAAAACTTCTGGAACAACTGGAAGCCGGAACATTATACAAACGTGACGCTCCGATTCAATGGAGATGTTTAAAATGTGGCTACATCCACACCGGCACAGAAGCACCGGAAAAATGCCCATCATGCAGCCACGAACAAGGCTACTTTGAACCAAACGACATTTTCTAAAAAAAGACGTGAGATGAAAATCTCACTTCTCCTTAACTTCAATTTCTTTTTTATTTTTAACCTTTTTCTTCGATTGAAACAAGATAATCAATATGATAGAAGCATTTCTTCATTTTTCCCAACTAAAAAAGGTTTCCCATTTTTGATTTTTTGTCTTAGCTTGAAACATCCTTTTTTCTTAAAGCATTAAATATTGGGGGTACATTTTTCCCCCCAAGCGTTTGATGATTTTGAGAAAACGGTACCCCCGTTTTTATTGATGCAACACAAAAATGATGTTTCAGGTTTGGTTGACTTGATATAAAATGATCATTCGTTTTTCTTTAACCACGAAACCCGAATCACTCACCGTTCGATCAGTCGCCCCAAGGCGGCTGAATCGAACGGATTCACACCCATAAAAATAAAATAGAAAAATACGAATCCGTTTTTTTGTTTTAAATTATAGATGACGGCAGAAATCACAGAAACCGAAACACAAAAAAGGCAGCAGCAATCATAAAAATCGAAATAACAAATCAATAACAGAAACCATTAAAAACAATATTTTTTTTTTGAAAACGCTCAAATTTTGCTTTCATCCGCTGCGCTACTGAAAACAAAATTTGAGGAGGGTTTCGATGTTTTTGGTAGAAAGGGTTATTGAAATTTGATTTTTTTTTGTTTAGAAATTGAAACATCATTTTATTGAAGCGATTCAAAAACGGGGTACATTTTTCTTTAAAAGTGCTTGATGATTTTAGGAAACGGGTACCCCCATTTTTATTGATATGACTCAAAAATGATGTTTCGTTTTTCTTCAATTTGAAAAAAGGACACTTTAATTTTATTTTCGTTTTTGATTTTATTTTCGTTTTTGATTTTATTTTCGTTTTTGGTTTTGTTTTCGTTTTGTTTTTGATTGTTTTAAAAAAAGTTGTATTTTTTTAGAATAAAACTCTGTTATCGATCACTCTTTTGGCTTTGCCGCCGGTTCTTTCGATGCTTCCAAACTCCAATAATTCCACATTGGATCGGATGTTTAAGACGTTCATTAATTCAGAAACAACGTGCTGCTGAATTTTTTCAAGCTGAATTAAATTGTCGGTAAAAGCGTCTTTTTCAAGCTCGACTTGGACTGTCATTTCATCCAAATGATTGGAATTTCGTGTCAATATGATTTGGAATTGGTTGGTCACTTCAGGAATTTTGGAAATGACGTCTTGAATTTGTGTCGGAAAAACATTAATGCCGCGAACAATAATCATGTCATCCACTCGACCAAGCATTCGGGAAATGTGTGTGGAGGTACGACCGCATTCACATTCGGTTCCCATGTATTTTGTGATATCGCCTGTTCGATAACGAATGTTGATGAATCCTTCTTTTGTCAAAGAAGTTAAAACGAGTTCGCCTTTTTCACCTTCAGATACTTGTTCGCCATTTTGATCCAGCACTTCAACAATGTGATGGTCATCCCAAATGTGAAGGCCGTTTTGCTCCGTACATTCAAAAGCAATTCCGGGACCAAACAATTCAGATAAACCGTAGGAGTCGTATGCTTTGATATGAAACATTTCCTCAATCGTCTTTCTCATATTTTCAGACCAGGGTTCTGCACCGAAACAGCCTGTTTTTAGTTTCATCTTATCAACAATATCGTGTTCAACAGCGGTTTCCGCCAAATAAAGTGCATAAGAGGGGGTGCAGTGAAGTGTCGTGACGCCAAAATCAATCATCATTTCCAGCTGCCGAAGAGTGCTTCCGGTTCCTGCCGGAATTGCCGTTGCCCCGACACGCTCAATCCCGCTGTGAATCCCCAAACCGCCCGTAAAAAGACCATAGTTGACGGAGTTTTGAAAAATATCTTTGTTTGTAATGCCCACCATTGAGAAATTGCGTGCCATCATGTCCGCCCACACGTCAATATCATTTTTGGTGTAGCCGACGACTTTAGGCTTTCCTGTGGTTCCGGATGACGAATGAATGCGAATAATATCTTCCATCGGTGCTGCAAACAATCCAAACGGATAGTTGTCGGCAAAATCAGCTTTAACCGTGTGCGGCAGTTTTGAAATATCAGACAAAGAGCGAATATCATCGGGCTTGATACCCAATTCATCAAACTTGCGTTTGTAGAAAGGAACATTTTTGTAAACCGTTCTTACCGATTTTTTCAGCCGCTTCATTTGAAGCGCATTCATTTCCTTTCGATTCATGGTTTCGATTTTCGAATCCCAATATTTCATAATAAACAACTCCGACAAAAAAAATAATAAAAATCGTTTTAAAAATCCTAAATTAAACCGTGATAAAGACTATCATAGTATATAAAATAAGGGTTTGCCGTTTCAATAATAAAATTTTGAAGGAAAACAAAATCGATGGCTATAATGCAATTTTTTGTTTTATGATTTTGTATTCAAAAAATGAAGCAAATTACTCAAAAAATGTAAAGTAAAACGCTCCAAAAATGTAAAGTAAAATGCTCAAAAAATGTAAAGTGAATTGTTTTAAAAAATTAAAATAAAATATCAGAAAGCGTAAAACATAATTTCAAAAACCATAAAGTATATATGTTTAAAAAATGTAAAGCAAAATACTCAAAAAATGTAAAGCAAAACGCTCCAAAAATGTAAAGTGAAATGCTCAAAAAATGTAAAGCAAAATGCTCAAAAAATGTAAAGTAAAATGCTCCAAAAATGTAAAGTGAATTGTTTTAAAAAATTAAAATAAAATATCAGAAAGCGTAAAACATAATTTTAAAAACCATAACGTATATATGTTTAAAAAATGTAAAGTAAAATGCTTAAAAAATGTAAAGTGAATTGCTTAAAAAATGTAAAGTGAATTGCTCAAAAAATGTAAAGTGAATTGCTCAAAAAATGTAAAATGACTTGCCGAATAATGAAAAAAAAATGGTTCAAAAAAATAATAAGATCTGAAAATTATGCCATACATTCAACGAATCTCTGACAACGAATTGCAAAGAAAATTAAACGCTTCGGGAGCCGTGCTTATACGCGGTGCAAAGGCGTGTGGGAAAACGGAAACGGCGAAGCAGTTTTCGGCGAGCGTTCTGAATGTTGACAGGGATGAACAGGTGCCTGCGTTCATGCAAACCGAACCGCAAAAATTGCTGTACGGCAAAACACCCCGGCTGATTGACGAATGGCAGGAACAGCCGAAACTTTGGAACTACATACGCCACGAAATAGACAATCGGAATCAAACGGCTCAATTCATACTTACGGGTTCGGCAAATCCAGAAGAAAGCATAAAAATGCACTCGGGGGCAGGTCGGTTTACCACTCTGGATATGAGAACAATGTCATGGCAGGAGTTGGGTTTTTCATCCGGCAAAATCAGTATGAAAAGTTTGTTTGAAGGGAAAAAAATCAATGTGAATGATGATCCGACGGATTTGGAATTTATTATCGAAAAAATAATTATCGGCGGTTTTCCGGGTTTGCTTAAAAAAAATGTGAGCCAAGCGACTGATTTGAACCGTGCATACATTGATTTGCTTGCCGAAATAGATATGAGCAGAGTTTCCAACATGAAACGCGATCCGATAAAAGTAAGAAATCTTTTGAGTTCCCTTGCCCGAAACACGGCAACGACGGTAGAAATTACAACTTTGGAATCGGATATTTACAAAACGGAAAACAGCATTCTTTCGCGTCCGACCATTTATGAATATCTTGACGCTCTGAATCGATTAATGATTACCGAAGACCAGCCGGCATGGAATACTCATATTCGCTCGTCATCGTCGCTTCGCAAATCCCCGAAACGCCATTTTACGGACGTTTCCCTATCCGTTGCCGCGATTGGTGCGGACTCCGAGTCATTGCTTGCCGATCTCAATTATACGGGATTTTTGTTTGAATCATTAGCAACGCATGACCTTAGAGTTTATGCACAAGCAAACGACGCCAAAGTCTATTATTACCGCGATTCGAGCAATTTGGAAGTTGACGCCATCGTCCAAAAACACAACGGCGACTGGATTGCCTTTGAAATAAAACTTGGAACCGGTCAAATTGAAGAATCGGCTGCCAACCTTCACAAATTGGTTTCGATTTTGGACAACAAAAAAGTGAAACCCCCGAAATCGCTGAATATCATTACGGGGACGGGCAGGAGTTATACCCGTGCAGACGGGATAAATGTGATTTCGTTTGCGTCGCTGGGCGTTTGATGACTGTTGTCTGAAACGAAACCAAAAAATCATCCCAGATTTTCCGATTCTTCACTTGCGTTTGGAACCTGAATCGGCTGAGCTGTTTCTAAAACGTATCGGGGGAATGGTATATTAATAGAGGGTTCTTGGTCGATTCTCTTTTTAATGCTTTCTCTGATGGCGTATTCGGTGGAATAGGCGTTGTCGCGGTCATTGATCCAATAATCGACTGTCAGGTCAATGCTGTAGGCGTTGAAGTTGGAAATGCGTACTCGGATTTCTTCGGAAACGATTTGATTGGAACGTCTTAACTCTTTTTTTGTTAAAACATTCGGATTTTTGCGAATCTCTTCGATGATGACAGTACGCGTGAGGTCAATATCTGTATCATAAGAAACGGGGACGATAAATGTCCAGCGAATGCTTGGGTCTTTAATTGTCCAATTGATGACGACTTCTTTGTTCAAAAGGGAATTCGGAATCAAAATAATTCGATTGTCACTGGTTGTGATGGTTGTCTGGCGCAAATTAATGTCCGTCACACGCCCGTAAATGTCTTTTGTTGTGATCAAATCGCCGACGCGAAAAGGCTGGAAAAAGGTTAAGGCAACACCGGATATGATGTTTCCGAATGTGTCTTGTGCCGCCATGCCGACAACCAAACCGATAATACTCACGCTCACTAAAATCGTTGAGGATAACGCACGAAGCTCAGGGATCGAATAAAAAATTAAGCCAAGACCGACGATGTAAATAAAACCAACCGTGACGTGCCGAAACATTGTGAATTTGGTGATATCCAGCCGCATATTTTTTTGAATCCTTTTGGAATAATTTTTAAACCACCGGTCAGCCAAAGCGGCAACAATGTAAGTGACAAAAAGGATAATGAAGCAAAAAATAAATTCGGGGATGTGATCCAAAAAATAATGAACCATACCGTCTACGGATTCACTAAGAGTTGTCCACAAATCAAAGTCAGCCATGTCAACCATAAATTCACCCAAATAATATAAAGATATATCTGTCCTGTACTTTATCCTTTTGTAATCAAATCATAATCTACTTTTGCTTTCACAAGAGGCGGCAGGGTTCCAAAAAATCCGACATTTTCGCCTTCAATTAAAACCGCGCCGTCAATTTCAGGAACATGATCAAACACAGAAAAAGCCTTTTTTATATTTTCTTGCCCCTTTTCCAAAAGAGCATTTCCAAGAGCCGTTGCCGCCGCATCCGCAAGCGCGACGTCTTTTGAAAAAACGACAGCAGCATCTGAAATCCCAAAACTGATGGAGTGACCAACAGTTCCCGAAGATGTGCAAATGCCGATAATCTCCTCAGAAGGCGAAACCGAAAAACCGAGATTTGAAATTTTATTTCCGGTATAAATGCCGACAACGGTTGGTTTTTCGCCGATATTATAAATTGCCATATCCCCCCCATTATCCACCAAAGCAAACACTGCCCCCGCCTTTTTCATTTGAAGAACCGCCGATTCGGCAATGACGCCGGCAACCGCACTCATCGGCCCGATTCCAAAAGTGTTTCCTGAGGCAATCATTTTTTGAATAACAGGCGGCGCGTTTTTATCCGCTTCAAAAGATTCCAGCGTCGCTTCAAAAAAAGGATATGAAGCGATGTAATTTTCAATCACAAAGCGATCCGCCAAAATAGATTCCTCTGCCGCTTTGAAAAATTCAGGTTTGTCCGCCAAAATTGTGACAATGGTTTCCTTGACTTGAAAATGGGTTTTGTGGTACATGATCGTAAAAATATTAAAAATATTAAAAATGAAACAAAACAAATTAAAAAGAATAACAGAAGGAAGGAAAAAAGAAAAAATCAATCGTCCTTAAATTTTGGAACGGATTTTATCAATTCTGCCGACCGCTTCTTTAATTCTTTCAACTTCCTTTGTGAGTGCAAAGCGGATATAACCTTCGCCGCTGCTTCCAAATCCGACGCCCGGCGTTGCGACAATGCCGGCTTGTTCCAAAAGCAGCTGAGCGAACTGAACGGATGTGTATCCCTTGGGAACGGACGCCCAAACATAAAACGTGGCTTTGGGGAGAGAAACATCCAGCCCGACAGATACAAGTCCCTGAACAAGAGCGTCGCGGCGTTCTTTATAAACCTGATTCATATCAGAAACACATTTTTGAGAAGACGTTAAGGCAGTAATGCCGGCTTTTTGAACCGCGTCAAAAACGCCGGAATCAATGTTGGACTTGGCTTTTCCAAATCCGGCAATCAGCTCTTTGCTGCCGACGGCAAAACCAAGACGCCACCCCGTCATGTTGTATGTTTTGGACATGGAGTAAAGTTCAATACCGATATCCATGGCACCGTCAACTTCAAGAAAGCTTGGAGATTTGTAGCCGTCATAAACCATTTCACAGTAAGCGTTGTCATGAATCACAATAATGTTGTGTTCTTTGGCAAATTCAACCGTTTCCTCAAAAAATTTTTTATCGGCAACGGCGCCTGTCGGGTTGTTTGGGTAGTTAATAAACATCATTTTTGCCTTTTGAAGTATATCTTTGGGGATAGCTTCATAATCCGGCAAGAAGCCGTTTTGGGATAAAAGCGGCATATCATATGCAACGCCGCCGGCAAACTTTGTGCCGGTGCTGTACACGGGGTATCCGGGATTGGGGCAAAGAACAACGTCACCGGGATTGACAAAAGCCAACGGAACGTGAGCAACGCCTTCTTTGGAGCCGATGAGTGACAAAACTTGAGTTTTTGGATCCACAGAGATGTTTTTTGTTTTTTGGCACCATTCTGCGGCAGCTTCCCGAAATGTCATCAAACCGGTATAAGACGGATATTGGTGGTTTTTCGGATCTTTGACAGCATTGACCATCGCTTCAACAATGTGAGGCGGCGTGGGTCTGTCCGGATCGCCGACGCCCAAATCAATGACGTCAATGCCTTTTTTAATCAAAGCTTGCTTAGATTCGTCAATGGCTGCAAAAAGGTAAGGCGGAAGCGTTTCAATTCTGTCTGCGTATTTCATAAAATCACTCTTTTACATTACTCACTCGATCAATTACTTAATTATTCAATCAATCTCTCAATCACGAATAAAAAACTTATTTTATCTTTTACTGTATTTAATAGTTTGTTTAATCGTTTGCAACATTTCTAATAAATAAAACATTCAATCACGTTTTTGTATATGAAATTTTCATTATTGAAATTTCTTGAATCATCGAAGAATTTATTTATATAAAAAAAGTTTTAAGGTTGGAGAAAAAATATGCGTCATGTTATGGAAATGATTGGAAATGCGCGTGTTGTTATTGAAGACGGAATCGTAACGGTCGTCTCGGAACCTGAAATTACATGGTGCCCTATTTTTGACAAAGCGCGCGGCATTAAAAAAATCACGCCGGATGAAATTAAAAAGAATATGGAATTTCGTATCCAAACATTCGGATTATTCACATCAAACCGCCTGCTTGACGGTTTTGAAGATTTTGTCGGCTTTGGCGCCTCTGAAACGATGATGTCCGGGCTGCAGCACGGCTTGCTTGACTCAACCGTCAGCGTCTGCGACGGCGCCGGAACGGTAATTACAAGCAGCCCAATGCTTGTTCAAGGTATGGGCGCCCGTATGTCCGGTCTTGTTGAAACATCTCCGATTCCTGAAACGATTCAAAAAATAAAGGAAAGAGACGGCATTGTTTTAAACGAAGAAACCGCCGCCATTGACTCGTTTGAAGGTGCAAGAACTGCCGCAGAAATGGGTTTTAAAAAAATTGCCGTAACCGTTGCAGACCCCCAAACCTGCCTTAAAATTCGAGAGCTGGAAACAAAGCTCAATGAAAAAAATGCAGACACAATTCGTTTCATAATCATCGGCGTCCACACGACAAGGTTGTCGGAATCCGAGTCAAAAACGGTTGCCGAAAATGCAGATGTTGTGACGCTGTGTGCTTCTCAGCACCTTCGGAAAATAAAACCGCTGCTTCAAGTCGGAACGTCTGTTCCGCTGGTCGCCTTTACGCAAGCCGGCAAGGAACTTCTTCTGGAGCGGGCAAAATATGTACAAAACACGCTTTTTGTAAACACCATGCCGCTTCCGCATTTGCCGGAACAGAAACAGCCCCGAAAATAAGAGGTTTTTTTTTGAAACTGCCTGCCGCCGATTCGTTTGTTTATGACGTCATTGTTGTCGGCGGCGGACCGATCGGCACAATGGCAGCCCGATATGCAAAATTAAACGGCATCTCTCATGTTCTTGTAATTGAAGAAAACGCAAGCATTGGCTCCCCCGTTGAATGTACAGGCTTGTTAAGTGCCGCCGCTTTAAGAGAAACGGATATGGAGCCAAATCCGTCTTTTGTTTTCAATTCTGTAAAAGGAGCTGACGTTTATCCGCCAAACGGTCACTGTTTGAAAATTGAAGGAAAAGAAGTCAAAGCGTATGTTGTTTCCAGAAAAATGTTTGATCGGCAGCTTGCAGAAAAAGCGGCAAAAGAAGGGGCTGAGTTTCAACTCAAAACGCAAGCGGTGGATTTAAAACGAGAAACAGTTTGCGGCAATGAAATTTGGGCGCTAGGCGTTTTTGCAGGCGGCAATTTAAAAACATTATACACGAAAATAATTATCGCCGCCGACGGCGTCAGAAGCAGAACCGCCCGATTGGCAGGTTTAAAGCCTTGTGAAAAAGTGTTATCGGGAATACAAATTGAAGCCGTTTATCATTCCAACGATACGGATTTTGTTGAAATGTTTGTGGGTTCGGCTGCCCCGGGTTTTTTCGGCTGGGCTGTTCCGGTGAATGAAAACATATCCCGAATCGGTCTGGCGGTTGACTTGGATGCCGCTGCCAAGCAAAATAAAAAAAACGGCAGCGATGATACGAAATCGGCATATGATTATTTATCGGAATTATTGCAAAGCCCGATTCTTTCCCAAAAAACAGCCGGCGGAAACACGGATTTTGTTGTCGGCGGCATTCCGATCGGACCTATGAAAAAAACTTATGCTGCAGGCCTTATGGTTGTCGGCGATGCAGCCGGCCAATGCAAACCAATTTCGGGCGGCGGAATTTATACGGGAGCCGTGGCTGCAAAAATCGCGGCAGATGTGGCATCAGAAGCCATTTTAGAAAACGATTTTTCCGAAAAGAAAATGAGTTTGTATGAAAAGCGCTGGAAAAAAGAACTTGGGCGCGAGCTGGATATCGGCATGGCGGCACACGCCTATCGTATGAAACTGGAAGATAAAGAAATGAACGACATATTTGAGACGCTCAACGATCCCGAAATTTTGAGTTTGATCACCGAACATGGCGATATGGATCATCCGTCCGTTTTGATTCGAAAATTGATGTTGTCCAAACATTCTTTGAAGATGATGAAACTTGCCGGCACTTTTTTTAAAACGGTTCTGTAAATATTGAGTGATTGTAAAACAGTGGATTATACGCTGCCATTTGGCGTGAAAAACATCTGCGGAATTGTCTCTGCACTGCGGAGACTTTTTCAAATACTCAAATTGTCTCTACGCTGTGGAGACAATTTCAGATATTCAAATTGTCTACACACTGTGTAGACAATTGAGTTGGAGCCACATTAAGGCAATTATGTACATCGAAAACAAACTGCAAAATAACGCTGCCGCTGATAATTTTTAGAACCAAAAAAAAGTGTGTTTTTACTGCTATTTAAACTATTGTATTTTTTCATTTTCGGAGTTTTGATATGCACGAACAGCAACATAGGGATAAATGAAGAACAAGATCTCTAAAAACCAAAACATTTTGTTTGCCGATATTAAAACACTCATAGAGCAAAGCAAACAGCAAGTTGCCGTCGTTGTAAATTCCACTATGGCAATGCTTTATTGGCAAGTCGGCAATAGAATAAAAACAGATATTTTACAAAATAAACGAGCAGAATACGGACAAGAAATTGTGAAACAATTATCTGCTGATTTAACCAAACATTATGGTAAAGGTTGGAGTGAAAAACATCTGCGACATTGTCTTCGCTTTGCAGAAACTTTTCCGGATATTCAAATTGTCTACACACTGTGTAGACAATTGAGTTGGTCGCATTTACGGCTTTTGGCATACATTGATGAGCCGTTAGAACGAGAATTTTACATAGAAATGACCAAATTGGAACAATGGAGTTTTAGATTGCTTCGAGACAGAGTACAATCAATGCTTTACGAAAGAACGGCAATCAGTAAAAAACCCGAAGAAACCATAGAATACGACTTGGAACTGCTGAAAAACGAACAAAAGCTGACACCTGATTTGGTGTTTCGAGACCCTTATTTTCTTGATTTTCTCGGTTTACACGACACATATTCTGAAAAAGATTTGGAAACGGCAATCATCATCGAATTACAAAATTTTATCATTGAATTTGGCAGCGATTTCTCTTTTATGGATAGGCAAAAAAGAATTTCAATTGACAATGAAGATTATTATCTTGATTTGCTTTTTTACCATCGCCGATTAAAATGTTTGGTTGCAATTGAACTGAAATTCGGCAAATTTAAAGCAGCGTACAAAGGGCAAATGGAACTCTATTTGCATTGGCTGGACAAAAACATAAAACTGGATGGCGAAAATTCCCCGATCGGACTTATATTGTGTGCAGGAAAAAGCGATGAACATATCGAACTTTTGCAGTTGGAAAGCAGCAATATTAAAGTGGCGGATTATCTCACGCAGCTCCCCGATAAACAGCTTCTTGAACAAAAATTAAGAACGGCAATCGAAATCGCAAAAAATAGGCTGGATGCAAATAATGACAAATAAAGTTGACTTCTTTATAAAACGATGATTTTAAATTGCAAGGGAACTTTATTCCATTCGCCAGTAAATATGATAGAAAAGGGGAGTATATGATGACAACTTATGCAATATTTGCTTATTTATCTCTTATTGCAGTGATCTCATCACCATTTATTTTAATGTCAGCAATAAAAAAAATACATGACCAAAAGTTCCCATATATGGAGTGTTTTTTATTAGCGTCCTGTGGTTTTGTTGTGTGGCTCTGGTTTGTCGCTGCATTTTCATATTTATGACTCGCATCGCAATTTGTTCGGTTGGGAAAAATATGCTTATCTGCCATATAGAAAGCGAAAGACTTTATTTAATTTTCAACAATCTCACAGCATTCAAAATTGCAATCAAAGACACCCCGACGTCTGCAAAAGCCGCCTGCCACATGGAAATGTATCCGAGTGCCCCCAGCGCTAAGAACAAAACCTTAACGCCCAACGCAAAAATAATGTTTTGATAAACAATGGCCTTTGTTTTTTTGGCAATTTCAAAAGAATCCGCAAGCTGCGATGGTGCCCCTGTCATGAGAACGATATCCGCCGCTTCGACGGCAGCATCGTTGCCAACGCCGCCAACAGCAATGCCGATATCGGCACGCATCAAAGACGGGGCGTCGTTAAGTCCGTCGCCTACAAAAACAACTTTGCCCTTTTTGTTTTTTTGGCGAACAGATTCTTGAATTTGTTCCAAAACTTCTGTTTTTTGGTGCGGCAGCTGCTGAGTGTAAACAACGTCAATTCCCAAATCAGCCGCAAACGCCTGACCGACTTTGTTTGTGTCACCGGTAATCATAACGGTTTGTTCAATGCCGTATTTCTTTAACCGTGACAAAGCATTTTTGCTGTCTTCTTTGACTTCATCAGAAATCGCAATGCGTCCGGCAAGCTTGCCGTTGACGGCAACGTAAATGTGCGTTTCAATGTCTTCCAAAGGAGAAGGGGAAGGAGAATCAGAATGAGAATGAGAAGAAAAGGAAACATTTGTTTCAATTTTTTCTTTTGACATTAATTTTTCATTGCCGATGAGGATAATGTGTTTGTCGTAAACGGCTTGGATGCCGAGACCTGAAAATTCATTATATTCAGCAGCAAGCGACGGGTCGAAAACAAAACCTTTTTCTTTGGCAGCATGAACGATTGACAAAGCAATCGGATGGTTTGAAAAGGATTCGGCTGCGGCGCTAAAAGTTAAAATCTCTTTTTCCGAAAAAACGGGAGAAACGGGAGAAGTGGGAGAATCGGAAGAATCGGAAAAATCGGAAAAATCGGTAGATTCCGAAATATCAATGCGGACGACATTAAAAACGCCTTTTGAAAGGGTTCCGGTTTTATCAAAAATAACCGTTTTAACTTGTGTCAAGCCTTCCAAATAATTGCTGCCTTTAACTAAAATGCCTTTTTTGGAAGACGCACCGATGCCGCCAAAATAACTGAGCGGAATGGAAATCACTAACGCACACGGGCAAGAAATCACAAGAAAAATCAAACCGCGGTAAAGCCATTCACTAAATACGGAATTTGGAAGAATGAGCGGGGGAATAAAAGCAACGGCTGCGGCAGCCAATATCACGGCAGGTGTGTAGTATCGGGAAAATTTTGTAATAAATTTCTCCGTCTGTGATTTTTTGGAAGATGCGTTTTCAACCAAATCCAATATTTTGGATACGGCGGAGTTTTCAAATGTTTTGTCAACGCGAATTGTCAGCATTGAACTTTTGTTGATGCTTCCCGAAAGGACACTGTCTCCTGTATGAACGGTTTTTGGAACAAACTCTCCCGTAAGCGTCGAGACGTCAAGAAAAGAACGCCCGAAAATGACTGTTCCGTCAAGCGGTACCTTTTCGCCGGGTTTGACAATAATCGTATCTCCGATCGAAACATCTTTTGGAGAAACGGTTTTGTAAAAACCGCCGACATTCAAATGGGCATAATCAGGGCGAATGTCCATCAGTTTGTAAATCGACTTTCGAGACCTGTTGACCGCAGCCTCTTGGAAAAAAAGACCGATTTGATAAAAAATCATGACAGCAACAGCTTCCGAAAAATCACCGATTAAAAAAGCACCGACTGTTGCAATTGTGAGCAAGAAATTTTCATCAAACAATTTGCCGCGGAAAATACTTTTGAATGCCCGATAAACGACATCGCCGCCGATTAAAATATAACAAGAAAGAAAAAGAGTCCATTCAATCCATGAATTGTGTGCAATTTGATTTAAAAAATCCAAATCAAAATCCAATGTATGGGAGATATGAATAAAAACCGCAATCAGATAAATGAAAAAACCAATCCCGATGCGTATCAATTTCTTTTTATCGACAAGTTCAGTCCAAGAAATTTTATCTTCTGCCGCCGATTTTTCAAAACTTTTCTCCCCCCCAAGTGATGTTTTGGATATTTGGGCAGGGTTTTTTTCCAAAACAGAGACATGAGATTCAATCGAATGAACAATTTTTTCAATGTCGGATAAGATATGATCCGCAGACTGCTCTTTGATTTGAACCGTTAAAATGGCAGTTGCAAAATTGACGGACGCCTCTTCAACGCCGTCCAATTTTTTGATCTCACTTTCCATTTGAGCGGCACAATTGGCACATCCGAGACCTTTTAAATAAAATTCTTTTTTAACCATGATTGATTTGATCCGTGATTGTGTTTAAGAGTATGAAAAATGACGCACATTCTTCATACTTTTGTTAAATTTTGAATTAAAAGTATTACGAATTATTAAAAAAAACGAAACGTATATAAATATATCTCATCCGCTTATGAAAAAAGAGATACAATCGTAGCAAACAAAGAATAAAAAAAGAGGTAAAAAGTAACAAGCTCGGTTGATTTATGAAAAAAGAAGTGCAATCGTAACAAACATGGAATAAAAAAGGATTCAAAAAGTAACAAAGTCATCCGAAAATAAAAACAAAAACAAAAATGAAAAATAAAAGCGGCAAGCTCAGTCAAAATGAAAAATAAAAGTAATCAAGTCATCCAAAAATGAAAATGTTTGAAAAAAATTAAACAAACAAAAACAAATTATCTTCCAAGCTGTTTGTGTGCCCGTGCCAAGTGACCGGCAGCCTGTGCCGCAACAAGAGATATTTCGCCTGCCAAAACAGCCACGGCAACAATTTCAGAAAGTGCAAGTGCATTTTCGCCTGCAACAGCCCCGGCACCGGAAACGCCCAGCAATTTTAAGCATTCTTGCTGTGTCCCGATGGATGTGCCGCCGCCGACCGTACCGACTTCAACGGCAGGCATTGTCACGGAACAAACCAAATCGCCGTTTTGATCAAAGTCCATTTCAGTCACCGTTAAACTGCCTTCGACGACGTGTGCCGGATCTTGACCGCAAGCCAAGAAAAGGGCAGCAACGATATTGGCGGCATGTGCGTTGAAACCAAGAGAGCCGGCACGCATGGAACCCAAAAAGTTTTTGCGGTAATTGACATCAAACATGGACTCTGCCGTGCATTTTAACGTATCGCGGATAAAAGAATCCGACAAGCGAACTTCCGCAATCACTGTTTTGCCGCGGCCGAGAATAGCATTGATGGCAGAAGGCTTTTTGTCCGTACACATATTTCCCGAAAGAGAAACGCACAAAACGCCTTTTTCATTCTCGATGGCTTTTGTGATGGCTTCGGATGCGATGGTAATCATATTCATGCCCATGGCATCTTTTGTGTCAAATCCGAGGCGGAGGTGAATGTTGTTGCCGCTGACAAACGGCTCGATTTTTAACAGCTGACCAAAACGTGTGGTCTCATCTGCTGCTTTTTTGAGCTTGTCAAATGTTTCCGGCAATAAAATCCAATCGTAAAATGCCTTTGTCTCTTCCAAGCTGTTGAATTTGAAGACGGGAGCGCGTGTCATCATATTTTTAAAGACACGAACCACGGCACCGCCGGATTTTGAAATAATGGAACAGCCGCGATTGACACTGGCAACCAAAGCGCCCTCTGTTGTCGCAAGCGGCAAATAATATGAACCGTCTGCATATTCGCCGTGAATCAAAACCTCACCGGCAACACCAAGCGGCATTTGAACCGCCCCGATCATGTTTTCAATATTTTTTTTGCCGACTTGATCCGCATCAAACGTAAAATTTGAAATGTGATCTAACGACACGTTTTTTTGAGTTTCTAAGTAAGCGCGGCGAATCTTTGCCGAAACAACTTTATCGGCGGCTTCCTCGATTTTTCGAAGCGACAATTCGCCCGAAATCATTTTTTCAAGAAGAACACGTTCTTGTTCGGTCAATTTTTCAGATGTGGACATGAATAACACTTCTCTTGATTGATACAGAAATCATTGATTAAAAGAAATAAGACGCTTTATTTAATTATTGTCCTATACTTCACAAATAGAAAAAACGAATCAAAAAAAGAAAAACAAGGTTTTTTTAACATTTTGTGTTTCTTTTGGTGATTATGTCTGTGTCATGAAACTTCCATACATCTCATTTTCAATGCGTTTAAATGTTTCATCCATGTTGACATCTGTAAACTGGCTGTTGTAAAGCATGGCATAAAAACCGTTTTGCTTTAAAAGCTCATGGTGGCTGCCTTTTTCAATAATTTGACCTTTATTGATGACGAGAATCATATCCGCGTTTTTCACTGTGGATAGGCGATGTGCAATGACAAAGCTGGTTCTGCCTTTCATCAAATTGGAAAAGGCTTCTTTGATGTAAACTTCTGTGAGTGTATCCACGCTGCTGGTTGCTTCATCTAAAAGAAGAATTGAGGGATTGGAGAGAAAAACGCGTGCGATTGTTAGCATTTGTTTTTGCCCTTCCGACAAGTTAGAGGCGTTTTCATTGATCACGGTATCGTAGCCTTTTGGAAGCAATCGAATGAAATCATCAGCATAGGACATTTTTGCAGCACGAATAATTTCCTCGTCTGTTGCATCATCTTTGCCGTAAGCAATGTTTTCGCGAATTGTACCGTTAAACAGCCACGGCGTTTGAAGAACCATTCCAAATATTTTTCTCAAATCAGGGCGCTTCATTGTTGAAATATCAACGCCGTCAATCAAAATGCGGCCATTGTCCACCTCATAAAAGCGCATCAACAAATTCAAAATCGTTGTTTTTCCGGCACCGGTTGGACCAACCAAAGCGACAGTCTCTCCGGGCGAAATATTCAGCGACAAATCGTGAATCACAGGATTTTCTTTTTCATAACCAAAATTCACATGATCAAAAGCAACATGCCCTTTTAAGATGAAATCCGGCGAAACGGCGGGATCTGAAGACTCTTCGGGGGCGTCAAGTAAATCCAAAACATGCTCTGTTGAAGCCAGCATGGATTGAATGGTATTGATCACTGTTGAAATTTGAGTAATCGGCTGCGTGAATTGTTTGGAGTACAAAATGAAGGATTGGACATTTCCAATACTCATTGAACCTGACAAAATAAAGAGACAGCCGACAATACAAACAATGACATAACCGATATTTTGAACAAAATACAAAACCGGCATTGAAATGCCTGAAATAAATTGCGCTTTCCAGCTGACGTGGTACAAATCGTCATTAATGCCATGCATTTTTTCAATTGCTTTGTCTTCACGTCCAAAAGCCTTGATAATTTTATGGCCTGTGTACATCTCTTCGACATGGCCGTTTAACCGCGCCAGATTGATTTGCTGGTCTTTAAAGTAACCCTGAGAGCGAGAAACAATGATCTTCGTTAAAACCGCGGAAATGGGCAATATTAACAAACAAACCAGTGCTAATATTGGATTTAAATAAAGAATAATCAGCGAAATGCCGGCAAGTGTTACAAAGGATGTCAGCAATTGAGTAATACTTTGTTGAAGCGTGGTATTAATGTTATCGACATCATTAATGACACGGCTCATAATTTCACCATGGGTGTGCGTATCATAATATTTCAAATGAAGGCGGGATAATTTTGAACCAACCTCGCTTCTTAATCTTGCCACCGTCCTTTGTGTCACATTCACCATCAAATATTGCTGAATATATGAAAAAACGGAAGAGGCAATATACAATACGAATAACACCAAAATCATTGTCAGAACTTTTTGATAATCGATTCCAAAGAATCCCAATACCGATATCATAACTTTTTGATAATTGATTCCAAGATCATTAGAACTGCCGATTATTTCTTCAGATAAAACATCGACAACATCCCCGATAATAAGCGGTGCCAGCACTGTAAAAATCGTACTGAAAATGGCGGTGACAAAAACAATAAACAATGTCATACGATAGGGTTTTAAATAAACCAAAAACCGTCGGATTGTTTTATTAAAGTTTTTTGGTTTCTCTGTCGGCGCACCAAAATTTCTTGGTCCGTGTCTTCCAAAACCACGCGGTTGCTTCATGTTATCTCTTGCTTGTGAAGAAGATGATGAGGAAGATGAAGAAGGTGATGAGGAAGATGAAGAAGGTGATGAGGAAGATGAGGCGGATGAAGTGGATGAGGCGGATGGGGTGGGTGAGGCGGATGGGGTGGGTGAGGCGGATGAGGAGGAAGAAGCTGCTGCCTCTTTGCCATTATCATTTTGATTCATGCAATCCCTCCTCTGCCGTTTGGGAAGCAACAATTTGGCGATAAACTGCCGATTTTTGCATTAATTCCGCGTCTGTCCCGATACCGACAATTTCGCCTTTATCTAAAACAATAATTTGAGAAACATTTTTTATTGTCGAAATGCGTTGTGCGACAATGATAATTGTTGAATCCCTGAGCTCTGTTTTAAGTGCTTTTCGAAGAAGAGCGTCTGTTTTATAATCCAACGCTGAAAAATTATCATCAAAGACATAAATTTCCGGTTTTCCGACAATGGCGCGCGCGATTGTTAAACGCTGCTTTTGACCGCCGGATACATTTGTTCCTTCCTGTGAAATCGGTGAATTCAGCCCGAAATCCATTTGTTTGACAAAATCGGCCGCCTGAGCAATTTCTAAAGCCTGCCAAATTTCATCGTCAGTTGCATCTTCTTTGCCATAGCGAATGTTTTCTGCGACCGTTCCCGAAAACAAAATAGCCGTTTGCGGTACAAAACCGATTTTATGCCTCAAATCGGCCTGCGAATAAGACCGAACATCTTTGCCGTTTACAAAAACAGATCCGGCAGAAACATCATAAAATCGCGGAATTAAGTTCACCATTGATGTTTTTCCGGAGCCTGTGCCACCGATAATCGCAACAGTTTCACCACATGGAACTTGAAATGACAAATTTGTTAAGATATCATTATCAGAATCCGAATAACGGAAACTGACGTTTTTAAATTCAATGATGGGAGCAACATTGATTCTTTCAAATGAAGCTCTCGGTTCATTTTCAGCAAAAACGGAACTATAATCGTGAAGAGATTCATCTGTATTTAAAATTTCAAGAATACGATCCATAGATACTTTGGCGCGCGGGATTATGATAAATATCATAGAAAGCATAACCACTGAAAACATAATTAAGAAAACATATTGAATGAAAGCCATTAAATCGCCGACACTGAAAGTGTCAATTGTAATGCGCCAGCTTCCAAACCACAAAACCGCCACAACCGCTATGTTCATTAAAAATGACATCCCCGGAAATACGATTGCCATAATTCGGCTGACTGTCAATGAAACATTTGTTAAATCCGTGTTTGCTTCTTCGTATTGTCTGTTTGCAGCTTTTTCTTTATTAAAAGCGCGAATCACACGAACTCCCGTCAAGCGGCTTCGTAAAACACGACTCAATGAATCTAATTTTTCTTGTATCATTTTCATGAGCGGAATAATTTTTCGAGAAACAAAAAAGATGAAAATAAGCAAGAATGGAATTGTCAAAAGAACAACACCTGTCAAATAAACATCTTTTTGATACATGAGAAGGATGCTGCCAAGAAACATAAGTGGTGAAACGACAACGACTCGCAGCAACATCATAATAACGTTTTGAATTTGAGTCACATCGTTTGCTGTTCTCATCACCAAAGTTGATGTTCCGAACCGATCGAACTCTTCCAAAGAAAAATGCGCTGCTTTTTGAAACAAATCATTTCGAAGATACCGTGCAAAGCCTGCTGCTGTTTTTGAAATATAAAATCCGGCAGTTACCGAACAAATCGTGCTTGCGACTGTTAAAACAATCATGTAAACGCCCATTTGAAGGATATAATCGACATTTCCTTCGACAATGCCGAAATCCACCATTTTCCCCATCAAATTTGGTAAAAGCAGCTGTGAAATACACTGCAGAAAAATTAAAATCACCGCAAACAGAATAAAAAATTGATACGGTTTTAAATATTTAGCAAGCGTTTTCATACACGTTCCTTGAACAGAATTATTACTTAAAATTTCTTCACAACGGCAAACGATTTTAGAATCGGAAGACCCGTTTTAAATTGTTGGAAAATAAATAAAGCCGCAATGTAAGAGAACCTATATAAAACTAAAGCATGGATTAAAAAAATAAAACAATAAAACATAGATTGCAATTAAAATAAATCGTGATCAAAATGATTTTTGAAGAATGGGCATCGACATATCATCAAATTTTAAAGGATTTCAATTTTTCCGAGAGAAAAGATGCCGATTCTGCCGCATATTTATCTAAAATATATCAGGAATCCGTTTCTCAAAATGAAAGAGAAAATGCTTTTGTAAACTTGAAATCTCAAATTTTGGGAAAAAGTGTTATTGTTTGTGGAAATGCGCCGACGCTGGAAAAAGAATTATCTTTCTATGTAAATGATGAAACAAATAAAAAGAAACACAATAGTCTGAAAAATATTTGGATAGCTGCTGACGGGGCAGCTGTTATTCTTTTAAAACAAAAAATTGTGCCGGACATTATTGTCACGGATTTGGACGGAACAAATCCAAATGATGCTGAAACTGAAATAAAAGCGATAGATAATGGTTCATTTCTTGTCATTCATGCACATGGCGACAATCAAGACAAATTGGAAAAATATGTGGCAAAACTTGAAAAAAAACAATTGAGCCGAATCATTCCGACATGCCAATGCCGACCGCCGGCAAATATTTACAATTTCGGCGGATTCACGGACGGAGATCGAAGTGTTTTTTTGGCAGAAGAATTGGGTGCCGCCCAAATCATTTTATTGGGATTTGACTTTAAAGACCACAATATCACAGATTTGAAAAAAAAGAAATTGAAGTGGGCTGAAAAACTCATCTATCGAAGGATTCAAAAAAATCCACACAAAATAAAATATTTTAATGAAATACATAAAGATGATGAAGGCAATCAATAAAAATAAATTTAAATTCAAAAAATTAAAAAACAAGCTAAATGAAAAATTTAAATAACTATGAATAAAAATATGAGTCATATCGAACATATAAATAGAATGTATAAATAGAATGGAAACAAACCTTGTTTGTTAAATATTATAACTCATTATATTTCCAATCAATGATTTTTCGGATTTGAAAAAAATGGATACACTTGTCATTTGTATTGATCGGGACAATGATCTTGGAGAAAAGGCAAAAGTGATTACGCCTGTTATCGGCCGAGGTGCAAATATTGCTGCCGCCGTTAGCTTGGCAACCGTTGATCCGGAAGATTCGGACACAAATACAATTTTTGGCGGCATCCGCATCTTGGATGAACTGCGCAGTTTGGGCGTTGATGCAGATATCGTTTCGTTTGCCGGCGATAGAAATGTCGGTACAATCTCTGACAAAAAAATCGCGGAACAATTGGATGGATTCTTGGCAAAACAAGACGTGAAAAGCGCCATCTTTGTCTCGGACGGCGCTGAAGACGAATCTCTTCTTCCGCTTGTTCAGTCTCGCGTTAAAGTGGATTCTGTTCAAAGAATTATTGTTATGCAAAGCGAGCGGCTTGAAAGCACATACTACATGATTAAAAACTTTTTAAGAGACCCGAAATTTCTTCAAACTTTCTTTGTACCAATTGGTCTGGCATTTATTATTTTTGCTGTGGCGCTGATTTACAACCGATGGGATTTGGCGGTCATCGGAGCACTTTTCATTGTCGGCAGTTACATGATTTTAAGAGCATATGCACTCAGTGACAAATTTGTTTTGGCTTATTCGGAATGGAAAAAATCATTCAGTGCGCATCAGCTCTCATTTGTAACAACATTTGCAGCAACACTGATACTGCTTATTGGAACTGTTATCGGCAGTATGAGCGTATGGAATGTTGCCAACATCAGCCATGTCAATTATTACGGATTCATTCCACTGGCTTCATTATTTGTCAAGCAGTCCGTTTTGTGGTACGCTATTGCCTTTTTCATATACATACTTGGAAAAGTGTTTGACAGAATTCGTGCCGGACAAGATTATCAAGACTTCATCATCCAAATGTTGTTTGTTTTGGCGGGAACACTCCTCCTTTGGAGTTGTGGAAGTTATATTCTCTCCATCACAATACCGGAAAGCGGATATGTTTTCTTCGTTGAATTCTTCATCATCAGCATTGTTTTAGCCGTTATCGTCTCTCTTGTCGGCATTTTTCTCTCTGTCACCAAAAAAACAGTCCCCTCCGAAGAAGAGAAAAAAATTTACAAGGATACTCAAAAATTGGAAATAAAACCAAAACACCACGAAAAAATCATTTCAATAAACACAGAAGAGGAAGATGACGAAAAAGAAAAATCTTCCGACTCTGTTAAAGTAAACATTAATATCAGAGAAGAGTGAAGGTGCTGTTAAAGAAACATTATGCCAAAGAAAATGGAAAAAGTCAAAAATTAAATCTGCTCTTTCCACTTTTCAATATTTTTAGAACTGATTCCTGTTTTCTTTGCGATTTTTGAAATATCTGCCTTTTTTAAATCTTCAATCGTTTGAACGCCGGCTTCATTTAATTTTTGAAGTGAGGCAGGACCCAAACCATTAATTTCAAAAAGAGATGAAAAAGCTTTATTTTCTTTTCCGGTTCCTTTCAAATTGCGTTTTCCATTTTCGTTTTTGCTTCCACTTTTGCTTCCACTTTTGCTTCCACTTTTGTTTTCGTTTTTGTTCTCTGTTGCCACAGCACCGTTTTCTTCATCTTCTTCTTTTTTCTTTTCCCATTCATTAAAATTACACTGCGGGCATCCGAATTCCCATGGGCGCTTGCCTTCTGTAATAATTTTAATTTTAGCCATTTTGTGCTCCTCGCACATTTTATCGGTTACTACAACTTGACCGGTACGCGGAAGCGGAATTGCATAACTGCAATCCGGATAACCGCTGCATCCGATAAATCGGGAACCTTTTTTGGATTTCCGAATGAGTAAATCCGAATCACAAAGTTGGCATTTTCCGACGATCTTGTCTTCTCGAAGACCGGCTTGAAGGGAAAGACCAATGTCTTCATGATTCTTTTCAAGTTCGTTAAAAATACTGTTCAACATCTCGCGAGACTCTTTTAAAACGACAGCTTCGGTGATTGTTCCTTCAGAAATTTTGTCCATGTCGGCTTCCAACTGCTTTGTCATATCCGGCTTGACGATGGTTGGAGAATATTGTTCTAACGCATCAATGACGGAAAAGGCCATATTGGTTGGTTGAAGCGGATTTCCATGAATATAATAACGAGAGATCAGTTTGTTAATAATATCTGCACGTGTTGCTTTGGTACCGATGCCCATATCATCCATTAATCGAATGAGGCGACCCTGACCGTACCGGCTCGGCGGCTGTGTTTCTTTATCAAAAAGCTCTTTGTGAGTGACTTTTAAAACATCTCCGATTTCCAAATGCGGCAAAACGCGGTCTTCGGGTTTGTTGTAAGAATAATACCAACGCCAGCCTTCATCAACCAATCGGGAACCGTTGCTTTTGAAATCTTCATTGTTGATGTCAATATCCACTTTGAGTGTGTCCCATTCCGCATCGCTTGCAAATGTTGCAAAGAAACGGCGGACGACCAATTCATAAATTTTCCACTCATCCTCTTTAATCTCGGAGCGCTTTGCCGGAGCAACCGGATGAATCGGCGGATGTGCCGGATCTTCTTTTTTGCCCTGCGTCGGTTTTAATTCCGGCATTTTCAGCAATTCTTTTGCGTAAGCATCAAATTCTGTTCCCAAAAACATTTCAATAAGAGACTTCAATTCCAAACTTTCAGGATAAATGGTGCTGTCGGTTCTTGGATAGGACAGATAACCGGCTTCATAAAGTGTTTGATACAGGCGCTTGGCACTGTTGACGGAAATGCCGATTGCGTTTGCGGCGACATAAAATTCGGTGGTGTTAAACGGGATTGGAGGCTTTTCTTTTCTTGTTTTTGCCTCCACATTTTTAATGACGGCATCGCCGCCGACGATGACATTTGAAAAAATACGTTCTGCGACGTCTTTTTCATAAATACGGTTCATACGATATTCGGAAATAAAAGATTCCGATTTTTTGGTTTGAAGCGTGGCTTCAATTTCCCAATAAGCCACCGGAACAAAGGCGTCGCGTTCCTTTTCGCGTTCAACGATGAGGGCAAGCGTCGGCGATTGAACACGACCAACGGATAAGAAAAGTTTTCCAAGGCGGCCGGCGCAAAGAGAGATGTAGCGCGTCAATGAGGCGCCCCAAACCAAGTCAATCACTTCACGCGCATGACCGGCATCTGCCAAACTAAAATTGACTGTTGTCAAGTTCTCAAAAGCATGTTTGATGTCTTTAGGCGTAATCGCACTGTAAAGCGCGCGATTAAATACAACATCGGGGTTGACAGATTGAATCAAAGACAAAGCTTCCACCCCGATTAATTCCCCTTCTCGGTCATAGTCAGTGGCAAGCGTCACCAAATCTGCATCTTTCCCAATAACTTTTAAAGCTGTCACGATTTTTTTATTTGTGGTCGTTGGGACAATATCGGCATCAATTAAATCCCGTGCGGCTGTTTTTTGCCAATTGTTGTATTGGTTCGGAAAGTCAATACCAACGACATGCCCGCTGAGTCCCATGACAATCGTCTTTTCGTGACCGCCATATGAAAATTCGTACGTTTCAATACCTAATTTCGGGTAACGCACTTTTTTGACCTTGTTTTCAGAAAGAATGGCAGCAATACGTTTTGCTGCTGTTTCCTTTTCTGTTATAATGAGATACATTGAAAACTCCATTGTAATATAAATGATGAAATAAAAAATAATAAAATTTGCTTGATGTTTGGAAGTCTTAGGAAAACAGTCTTATTTAAATTTTTTTACGATTTTATTGAAAAAAGAAAAGAAAAGTGGAGGGGGATGATGAAAATAAAGTTGAAACGGCATCAATAGTCTCATAAATAATAAAAAAGAGGGAAAGAAAATGAAAGCAAAAACAAAATCAAATCTCGAAGGCTTTTTTCCATTGAAGAAAAAACGAAACATCACAAAAACAAAACCAAATCTTTAAAAACCCTTTTTACAAAAACAAAATCAATCCTTAAAAACCCTTTTTACAAAAACAAAATCAATCCTTAAAAGCCCTTTTTACAAAAACATGCAAACCCTCTCAAATTTTGATTTCAGTAGCAGAGCGGATGAAATCAAAATTTGAGCGTTTTCAAAAAAAAATATTGTTTCTATGATTGCTATTTCCATTTTTTATGTTGCTGCTGCTGTCTTCTACAGTCATTGCCTATAACTTAAAACAAAAAAACGGCTTCGTGTTTTTCATTTAATTTTTATGGGTGTGAAGCCGTTCGATTCAGCCGCCTTGAGGCGACTGATCGAACGGGTGGTTGATTCGGGTTTCCTGATTAAAGAAAAACGAATGATTCCTTTATATCGAGTCAACCAAACCTGAAACATCATTTTGGATCACATCAATAAAATTGGGGTACCCTTTTCCCCAAATCTTCAAACACTCTTAAAGAAAAACGTACCCCGTTTTTTAACCGCTTCAAGAAAAAGGATGCTTCGGATTTAAACAAAAAAATAAAAGAAGAAAAAATCTTCAAAGGACTTTTTCCATAATTTTCAATGCTTTTTTGATATTTTCCATGGAAGCGGCATAAGAAATGCGAATATGTCCCTCTCCTTTGTCGCCAAATGCAATTCCGGGCGTCACGACAACGTCATTTTTCAGCAACTTTTCGGTGGCTTTTTCACAATCTGCAACTTCGGGAAACGCATAAAAAGCGCCTTGCGGCTTGATGCATTTGATGCCTATCTCGTTTAAGCCCGTGACCAAAACGTCGCGTCTGTCTTGGAATTCATGGCGCATAATTGCAACGGAATCTTGAGGACCGACTAAAGCTTCATAGGCGGCTTTTTGGGCAATTGAATTGGCACAAGCTTGGAGGTATTGGTGAACTTTTAACATTTCACCAACATAATTGCCTTTGGCTGCCAAATAGCCGACGCGCCAGCCGGTCATCGCATAGCTTTTTGAAAAAGCATTAATCGTAACAACGTTATCGGAAAACTGTGCCGGACTGACATGTTTTCCATCGTAAATGAAATATTCATAAACCTCATCGGAAATGAGTGTGATTTTTTTGTCGTCGGCAATTTCGGCTAAAGCTTGAATATCTTCTTTAGATGAGACGGCACCGGTTGGATTTCCCGGAGAATTGAGAATGACGGCTTTTGTTTTTGGAGTTATTTTTTCAAGAACATCATTCACATCAATTGTCAAATCTTCATTTAAAGAAACACTGACGTCTTTGCCGTTTAAGAGGCGAATAATCGAACTGTAAGACAAAAATCCCGGATTTGGAACCAACACTTCATCGCCCGGATTGATAAGAGCTGCGGCAGCGATATAAAGCGCCTCAGATGCGCCGGATGTGACCATGATTTGATTTGATGAGACATCAAAAAGATTTTCTTTTTTCAATTTTACAGAAATTGCATCTCTTAATTCGGGGATTCCAAGTCCGGCAGTGTATCCCGTAAAACCATCATTAATCGCCTTAATGGCAGCTGCTTTAATGTTTGTCGGTGTATCAAAATCCGGCTGACCGATCCCCAAATTGATCGCATTCGGACCGGCGGCTTCGAAAAGTTTTCGAATTCCGGAAATGTTTATATTCGTAACGCCATTTGAAAAACGTGCATCAGACATTTATTTTCCTCTTATTTTGTTTTTTGTTTGATTTTTTTGTTTGATTTTTTTGTTTGATTTTTTTGTTTGATTTTGTTTATTCCATATTCGCATGTCTCTTTTTCATTTCATCTTCAGACACGCCGGTTAAATCAATCAGCTGCATAATAATCGAATCCAAGAAGACCAGAGATAAAATCTCAAAAGAGGTTCCCATCGGTGTTTTTGATATTTTGTCCATATTTTTATCTTCTTTGGATTTGGCCGGCAAAACGACACAGAGATCAGAAATTTCGCCGAGCTTAGATTCATATTTTGTTGTCAGTACAATTAAGACAGCGCCGACATTTTTGGCTTTTTTGCCGATTTCAACAACGGATTGTGTATTTCCGGAGCCTGAAATTGTAATGACAACATCATCTTTTTGAACGGCCGGCGTCACTGTTTCACCGACCACATAGGATTTAAATCCCATATGCATTAAGCGCATTGCAAAAGATTTTCCCATAAATCCGGAACGACCAGCACCGGCAACAAATATGCATGCGTTTTTCTCTCGGGCATCCAGCAAAATTTTCAGCATGCTGGAGACTTTTTCTTTTGAGATGACAGCAATAATTTCTGTAATTTGATTGGCTAAAATTTCCATGGATGAAAAAACAAGATCTGTCGGGGTGGATTCTGATTTGTTTTGAGAGTTGTTGCAAGATGCCATTTTTATTCCTCAATGAAATGCAATATGTAAAAGAAACGAATAATTAAAAGTTAATAAAAATTAATAGTTATCGTTCAAATTGTCCTTCATAGTTCTTATCAAAATATCATATCTATATCAAACAATTGACGGATATCAAAGGAGAAGATTTTTCCTCCTTCTTCTTTTTCGTGTTCTGAATTTTATAAAAAGGGAATCAAATGATTGATTTTAATTTTTCATAACAATTCCAAAATATTTCTTGATTGCCGCCGCTGAGTTGAATGACTTCAAACTCATATCTGTCAGCGAACACTTGCAGCTTTTCTTCAATATTTTCGGTGAAATGAAGTCCTGTTTCCAAATTGGCGACGCGTTTGTAGTTGGATGCTTGAAACATATATTTATTCATTTCAAAGATTTGTTTTTCCGAAAACATATGTCGTTGTCGGGCATGTTCAAAAAATTCATCAATCATTTCTGTATACATCGGTGTGAAAATAAGAGTGCCGACCCCTTTGAAACTTTTCAGTAAATTGAGATAAGCACGGCGACCGCCGATTGTTGCGCCGATGCAGTCATCCACAATTTCGCCGTCGTTGTCTCTTAAAATAACAACCGGACAAGTTGGACAAAGCGACTGGAAATCGCTTTCGATTTGACCAAGCACATTGCCGCATAAGCCGTACAGCAAATAGATGCCGTTTACCTTTTTGGCAAATGTTTCGGTACATTTGTAAACCTCTGCTTTTAATTTTTTTGGAAATTCGTGAAGGCCAAGCTGCAAATTCCAAACAATAAACGAAAGCGAATCGGAGTCATCGGATGGATCAATGTCTGGCACATCATCAATGGATGAAATCAGTGTGTATGGAAGATTGCATTTTTCCATCTTTTCAATAAATTCGGGATGCTCTCCATTTTCAATAACAATGATATCATGAATTTCCGGATCATTTTGGATCAAATAAATAATTTCATCTTGAAGCATTTTACACGCTAAAATACCAATTTTTGCCATGATTTATCCTCAAAATATTCGTTTAATTTTTTATCTATCGACTTCAAAATTTTAAAAACCATATCCGAAAATAAAATAATATGAAAAGATGTAAGAATAAATCGGTTTTAAGGTAAATAAAACTTGGGTCATGGCGAGAAAGGAAAAGCAATTTTTCAAAAAGAAAGCAAAAAACAAGTCAAAAATCAAACCATTTTAAGCAAGTCAAAAATCAAACCATTTTAAACAAGTCAAAAATCAAACCATTTTAAGCAAGTCAAAAATCAAACCATTTAAGCAAGTCAAAAATCAAACCATTTAAGCAAGTCAAAAATCAAACCATTTAAGCAAGTCAAAAATCAAACCATTTAAGCAAGCTGAAAATCAAACCATTGATTTTAATTTTTCATAGCAATTCCAAAATATTTCTTGATTGCCGCCGCTGAGTTGGATAATTTCCAATTCGTATTTAGTCGCAAATTTTTGCAGTTTTTCTTCAGTATTTTCATTGAAATGCAGTCCGGTTTCTAAATTGGCCACGCGTTTGTAATTGGCTGCTTTTAACATATATCTGTTCATTTCAACAATTTGCTCTTCCGTAAACGTATGCTGCCGCCGGGTATACCCAAAAAATTCATCAATCGATGCCGAATACATCGGCGTGAAAATAAAGGTACCGACCCCTTTAAAACTTTTCAGCAAACTGAGATAAGCGCGACGACCACCGATTGTTGCGCCGATGCAGTCATCCACAATCTCGCCGTCATTGTCTCTTAAAATAACAACAGGACAAGCCGGACAAAGAGATTTGAAATCGCTTTCAATTTTACCAAGCACATTGCCGCATAAGCCATACAGCACATAAATGCCGTTTACTTTTTTAGCAAATACTTCAACGCAATTATAAACCTCTTCTTTTAATTTTTTGGGAAATTCGTGAAGACCGAGCTGCAAATTCCAAACAACAAGTGAAAATGAATCAGATTCATCAGACGGGTCAATATCCAAAACATCATCAATGGATGGGATCAATTTGTAGGAAATGTTAAATTTATCCAATTTTTCAACAAACTCGGAATGCTCACCGTTTTCAACAACAACAATATCATGAATGTCCGGATCATTTTGGATCAAATAAACAATTTCATCCTGAAGCATTTTACAAGCCAAAATACCAATTTTTGTCATGATTCATCCTCAAATTTTTAAAAATCAAAAAATAAAAAAGGAGCGTGGTGAGAACATCAGAGTGCTTTGTTATTCCCATTGTCTTTTTTGTTCCTTTCCTTTTTTAAGCAGTTTATTTTTAAATAGTTATGGTTAATTATAACCTTTTTCCTTTCTTGTTTTTTATCCGAAACATCCTTTTCTTAAAAGGTGATTAAAAAATGGGGGTACATTTTTTCCCAAAGCATTTTGTTGATTTTGGGAAACGGGTACCCCCATTTTTATTAATGTGATACAAAAATGATGTTTCGGTTTTATTGATGTGATACAAAAATGATGTCTCGGTTTTATTGATGTGATACAAAAATGATGTTTCGGATTTTTTTGCACCACGAAACCCGAATCAACCACCCGTTCGATCAGTCGCCCCAAGGCGGCTGAATCGAACGGCTTCGACCCAAAAATAATAAAATAAAAAAGTGCAAAACCGTTTTTTTGTTTTAAGTTATAGGCAGTGGCAGCAGTCCCAAAAACAGAAACATTAAAGGCGGTGGCAGAAATCATAAAACAACATTTTTTTTTGAAAACGCTCAAATTTTGCTTTCATCCGCTGCGCTACTGAAAACAAAATTTGAGGGGGTTTGGATGTTTTTGGAAAAAGAGTTTTGAGGGATTTTGTTTTGTTTTTGAGGCGATTGTTTTGAGGGGTTGTTTTGTTTTAAACTTGAAACATCCCTTTTCTTGAAGCGATTCAAAAACGGGGTACATTTTTCCCCAAAAGCGTTTGATGATTTTGAAAACGGTACCCCCGTTTTATTAATGTGATATATAAATGATGTTTCGGTCTTTATTAATGTGATATATAAATGATGTTTCTGACTGATTGTTCTTTTTAGAAAAATCGTATGCTATCCTTGTCAAAATAATCTTTTGGGGAGCCAAAAGAATTAAAAGGTTGCATTGAATTGAGAATTTACAATTTCTTTAAATTTTCATTTTAAATTTTTTAAAATTTTTTAAAATCTTTTCAAATCCTTTCCAATCATTTCTTATTCGGAGTTTTAAAAATGGCAGATCATCAAGAAAAAAAACAAGAAGATGTTGTTTACAGCAGCGGCAAAGCATATGGTCCTGCAAATACCGGTGATGAAACAAAAGTCGATGAAGGTATTCTTTTGCATGCTCTTTCCGAGCGTGAGAAGGCACTCGAATATTATGAAAAAATCATTGAACAAGAGCCTGAAAACGGGGACGCTTGGTATAACAAGGGACTGACATTGCATTCTTTAAACCGCTCTTACGAAGCCATGGATGCTTACGATATGGCTGTCCGATTAAACCCAAAAGACAGTGACGCTTATTACAACAAAGGTGTCATTCAAGCTGAACTTGGTTTGTTTAATGACGCTGTTGAAAGTTATGAAATGGCTTATGAAGCCGATCATGAAAATACGGATGCCCTTTACAACAAGGCAACCGCTTTTCTTCAATTGAAAAGATTTGAAGAGGCCGCTCAAATTTATGAGAGGTTACTTGAGATAGATAACAAAAACCTTGAGGCTGCTTATAATAAAGCGTTGGCAGAAGTCCAAATGGAAAAATATGATGAAGCCATTCGTTCCTTTGATTTGGTCATTCAAATCGATCCGACAAACAAAGAAGCTTGGTATGACAAAGGTCATCTGTTATTAAAAATCAACCAAACTCAAGATGCAAAAGAGGCTTTTAATATGGCTTTGAAATTAATTCCCGACCTTCCAAGCAATTGGTTTAGAATCGGCGGCATTTTTGCCGTCTCCGGCGAAAAACAAAAATCTTTGGAATACCTTCAAAAATCAATCGCTGACGACGAAGAAATGCGTCAATGGGCGATTGAAGATATCGATTATGAATCTTTATGGAATGATGACGATTTCAAAAAAATCATCTCAGCTCAATAATTTTGCGGCAGAGTGAGGTGAATTATTATGGCAAAAACAAACAAATCTCGATCCCAATTCATGTCCGAAGAAGTATTTTGGGATCTTATTGAGGAAACAAAATCCGACGATCCTCAAGACCAATTGGATCACCTGGTGGAACTTTTATCTTCCAAATCTGTTGAAGAAATTTTAGGATTCGATTACCGTTTAGACAAATTTTTGGAAAAGTCTTACAATCCTAATTTATGGGCGGCAGGCTACATTGTTTGTGACGGTATGTCCGATGATTCGTTTGACTATTTCAGAGCTTGGCTCATTTCTAAGGGAAAAGATGTTTATGAAAGCGCCCTTAAAAATCCCGATTCTTTAATCAACGTTTTTGAAAAAATGAATGAAACAGATTTTCCCGAAAACGAAGAAATCCTTTATGCCGGTTTGGATGCTTATGAACAAGTCACGGAAAAAGAGGACTTTTATGACGTCATCGACTCTTACGAAGACGATTTTCAAATCCTGGAAATCGAATTGAACTGGGATGAAGATGACCCCGAAACATTGAAAAACATCTGTCCGAAGCTTTTTGAACGATATTATGAAGAGCCGTTTTATTGAAATTTTTTGAATGATATGTATGAAGAGCCGTTTTACTGAAACTTTGTTCTCTTCATTCCTTTCACTTTATTCATCTCCTTCATTCTCTTCATTCTCTTCATTTCTTTTTATTTTCAGGCATTTTTGAGGAAACAATGGCAAAAGCAAAAAAATCACCCGATTTTTCGTATTCCGATTCAAGCGACTCTTGGGATTCGGTCTTGCCGCTTAAATTGTTGGAGTGGTATGACGCCTGCGGTCGAAATCTTCCCTGGAGAACACGCGGTGTTCATCCAAATCCCTACTTCGTTTGGGTTTCAGAAATCATGCTTCAGCAAACGACAGTCAAAACGGTTATTCCCTATTTTCATCGTTTTCTTGAAAAGTTTCCAAACATCAAGTCCCTTGCAAATGCAGATATTGAAGATGTTTTATTCATGTGGCAAGGATTGGGCTACTATACGCGTGCAAAAAAAATGCACGAATGCGCTCAATATTTGGTCAAGAATAACGGTGGGGTTTTCCCGGGCACCTATGACGGCTTATTAAAACTTCCGGGGATTGGCCCTTATACTGCCGCCAGCATTTCATCATTGGCATTTGATCAACCAAAAGCAGTTGTCGACGGCAACGTGATTCGTGTCATTTCAAGACTTTACGGCATTCGTGAAAGTACGGCAGAAAGTTTGCCAACCGTTACAAAAAATGCACAGTTTCTAATGCCGACAACGCGAGCCGCCGATTATACGTCTGCGATTATGGATTTGGGTGCAACCGTTTGTACGCCAAAAAACCCTCTTTGCAAATCATGTCCCTTTTCCAAGTACTGTATTGCTTTAAAAGAGAACACGATCAATGAAATTCCAAAAATTATCAAACTCCAAAAAGTCAAAAAAAGCGGTATTTTGTATTGGATTGAAAATGAAAACGGAGCTGTTTATATTCAAAAAAGGACAGAGAAAGGACTGCTTTCCGGACTGACCGAATTTCCATGGTATGCCAAAGAAGAATCCGAATCTTATGATGCAAAAGAAAAAACAGACTCTTATGAATCGGTAAAAAAATATTTTCCGATTCGGTCTGATTGGGAAAATACCGGAAAAAGTGTCAAGCACGTTTTTACACATATTGTTCTTCATTTGAATATTTACAAAACAAAAATCAATGATGCTGATTTTTTGGAACAATTCAAAGATGGAGAATTTGTTTTACCGGAAAATTTCAAAGATTATCCGTTTTCCACATTAATGAAAAAAGTCATTCATGAAATGGGAAAACGAAACAAAACCGAAAAACTGCAAAAAACCAAAGATTTGACTCAATTTTAATGTATTTTTTTCCAAACAAGGAATGAATTTATAAATTAAGTTTGCTATGTATCATCATCTATTCATCTCTGTTTGAAATTTTTATTCATTATCTGCATGGTGTATCAAATGATTACATGTTCGGCGCCCGGTAAAATTTTTCTCTTTGGGGAACATGCGGTGGTTTATGGAAAAACAGCCATCGCTTGCGCGATTGATATTCGAGCACATGTTTCTGTCGAAGAAGCACCCTCTGTTCAAATGAAAGGATCGGGGGCTGAAAGGGTTGAAATCAATCCCGGCAGGCACCCCTATATTTATGCGGTCATTGAGAGATTCAAAAACTTTACAGATCGTAAAGGTGTTTGCATTGACATTCATTCCGATATTCCTATCGGCTCGGGTCTCGGCTCCTCTGCGGCTGTTACAATTGCAACAATCAAAGCGTTGGATACTTTTTACGGCTCCAATTTATCTTTGGAAGACATTGCTCATATGGGTCATCAGATTGAAGCAGAAGTACAAGGTCGTGCCAGTCCGACAGATACATTTGTTTCCACTTATGGCGGCATGGTTCAAATTCCGGACCGCAAAAAAATCGGATACTATGACATGATGATTGTTGTTGGAAATACCGGCAAGTTTTCATCCACACGCAAAGTGGTCACAAATGTGGCGGCTTTGAGGGAAAGGCATCCTTCTGTTATCGGCCAAATTATGGATACAATCGGTCACCTTGCAGAAATCGGTGTTGATTATTTAAAGGACGGAGATTTTACAACCGTCGGAGAATTGATGAATATTAATCAAGGGCTTTTGGATTCGATCGGGGTCGGTTCAAAAGAATTATCCGAGCTTGTTTATACTTCTCGAAAAGCCGGCTCTCTCGGGTCTAAAATTACAGGCGCCGGCGGCGGCGGCTGTATGATCGCTCTTTGCGAGCATAAAAATCTCTCTCGTGTGGCTCATGCCATTAAACGAGCCGGCGGAGATTCTTTTATCTGCAGAACCACCAATTCCGGTGTCCGTATTGACAGTCGATGATAACTGTTTTTCAGGAAAATAAGCAAAAAAGATGTCAGAAATCAGCAAAAAGGATCTCAGAAATCAACAAAAAGGATCTCAGAAATCAGCAAAACCACCAAAAACACCAAAAAATCAGCAAAAACGATCAGAAACACTAAAAATCAGCAAACTCATCAAGGAAACACCAAGAAAATCAACAAAACCATCAAGGAAACATCAGGAAAATCATTATGCAATCTCATTCCGACATCACAGTTTTAAAAATCGGCGGCAGTGCCGTGACAGACAAAAATGCGGCGGCAGGCAAAGCCAAAGCGGATGAAATGAATCGAATTGCCAAAGAAATTTCCGGCTTTTCAGGAAAGCTTGTGATTGTTCATGGGGCAGGGTCATTTGGTCATGTTTATGCAAAACAGTATGGGCTCAATACAGGCTTTCATACGGAAGGGGTGCTTAAAACCCATGATTCTGTTCGTGAATTAAATGACATGATTGTCAAGACCCTTCGGCGTGAAAACATTCCGGCAGTTCCGTTAAATCCGTTTTCCTTTTCAATGTGTGATGACGGCAGACTGACATTTTTGTATACCGATCAAATTTTTGAAATGTTAAAACATGGGCTGGTTCCTGTTCTTCACGGCGATGTCTGTATGGATACACATCGTGGGGCTTGTATTTTATCGGGTGACCAATCTTTGCCTTATGTGGCAGCTGCCCTTCACGCAAAACGCGTCGGTCTCGGCTCGGCAACAGATGGCGTTTTGGATTCAAACAGCTGTACCATTCCAAAAATTACGCCAAAAACATTTGATTTATTTAAGAAACATATCGGAGGTTCGGCAGGAACGGATGTCACAGGCGGCATGCTTGGAAAAGTTTCTGAAATATTGGACCTTGCTGAAAAAACAGGCATCGAGTCATGCATTTTCAACGCAAATACGCCGGGAATGGTCTCGGATTATTTAAATGGAAAACGTGTCGGCACCATCATTTGTAGAGATTGAAAATCCTTATAATTTCCTCCCATTCTCATTTTTTCTTTTGTCCGATTTTGATAAAATTAGGTACTGTGCTGTGAAATTTATATACTATTACCGAGTAGGTTATGCATCTAATTATGTTTGATTCAAATTTTTATCTTTGTTTGTCATTTGTTTTTATTGAATAATGACTGAGAGGTTTTTAAAAATGGAGCATGAAACGTCACGCAGAAAAATAGAGCATTTGGAACTGTGTTCAAAATGCCATGTTGAAGCTAAACAGGCGAGCGCAGGCTTTGAAGATGTGATTCTTGTTCATCGAGCTCTACCGGAAATTTCAATGGGCCAAATTGATATGGCTGTTGAATTTTTTGGCAAACAGTTGGCTTTTCCGTTTTTAATTGCTTCTATCACAGGCGGTCACCCCGAAACAACCGCGATTAATGCGGCTTTAGCGGGTGCTGCAGAAAAAATGGGTGTCGGTATCGGCGTTGGCAGTCAAAGGGCTGCGATTGATGATCCCACTCAAATCGACTCTTTTAAGATCATCCGTGAAAAGGCGCCGACAACGTTTGTTTATGCGAATATCGGCGCGGCTCAGATCTCAGAGTACGGTGTTGAGCGCGTGAATCAATTGGTTTCCATGATCGATGCAGACGCAATTGCGGTTCACTTGAATTTCCTTCAAGAAGCCATTCAGCCGGAGGGGGATCGTGACGCAACAAGATGTTTGGACATGATTGAAACCATCTGTTCTGCATCCAGCGTTCCTGTCATTGCTAAAGAAACAGGCGCCGGTATTTCACGCGAGGACGCTTTGCTTTTAAAGAAAGCCGGTATCAGCGCCATTGATGTCGGCGGTGTCGGTGGAACCAGCTGGGCGGGTGTTGAAGTGTACCGAAGCCGACAAGAAAATGATTCATTATGCGCACATTTGGGCGAACTCTTTTGGGATTTCGGACTCCCCACCGTTTCCAGCCTTGTGGAATGTAAGGTCGCAGTCCCGTTAATTGCAACAGGCGGTGTCAGAACCGGTCTTGATGTTGCAAAATCCATTGCAATCGGAGCATCGGTTGGCAGCGCAGCTTTGCCGTTTGTGAATGCGGCATTTGAAGGTCAAAAAGCTGTTGAAAATGCCCTTTATGTCATTTCACAGGAATTAAAAGCGACCATGTTTTTGACGGGATGCTCAAATATCCAAGCGCTGTCTCAAGCACCGGCAGTGGTTGTCGGCAAAACATATGACTATTTGACACGCCGCGGTTTTAATGTCAACGATTACGCGAATAAAGAAATTCTCTAATGTCATTTTTCATCAAATCATCTCATTCATCAAATTCATTTGAATTTAAAAAAATAAAAATCAAATAAAATTAAAATGAATCAAAATAAAATCAATATAATACCAATATAATATCAAAATAAAAAAACCAAATTTTAAAGGAACTTAAAAGGAACAAAAAAATGGAAGATATAGGAATTGTTGCAGTCGGCGGCTATAATGAAATGGGCCGCAACATGACTGCCATTGTTATTGGAGAAGATATTATCATTTTAGACATGGGCATCCGTCTGGATCGTGTCCAAATCCATGAAGATGCGGAAATTGACCGCATGCACTCTCTTGAATTGATTAATATGGGTGCGATTCCGGATGATACGATTATGAGAGATGTCAACGGAACCGTGCGTGCGATTGTTTGTACTCACGGTCACCTCGACCACATCGGCGCCATTCCGAAATTGGCGCACAGATACAACGCGCCGATCATTTCAACGCCGTATACGACGGCATTGATTCGCCAGCAAATTGAGGAAGAAAAGAAGTTTAAAGTGAACAACCCGCTGATTTCTGTTCGCGCCGGTGACTCTTACGACATCACGGACACAATCCGCGTGGAATTTATCAGTATCCCGCATAGTATTATTGACAGCGTGATTGCTGTGATTCATTCGCCGTATGGTTCAATTATGTATGCCTGCGACTTTAAATTAGACCGTGCACCGACAATCGGCGCCTCTCCGAATTTCAAGGTTTTAAAGGAGCTTGGCAGAAACGGTATTTTAGCAATGATTACAGAAACCACAAACAGCAGTCGTTCCGGTAAAACGCCTTCCGAAACAATTGCCAAAGAAATGCTTCGTGATGTTCTTTTGGGAACAGAAGAATCGCATGTCGGTATGATTGTGACGACTTTTGCGTCTCACATCGCTCGTTTGAATGCAATTATTGAAATTGCTGAAGAAATGGGGCGCATTCCGGTTTTCATGGGGCGTTCGATGGAAAAATATCTCCTTGCAGCGCACGAACTGGGATTCGTCGCGCTTCCGGAAAATGTTGAAATTTACGGACAAAGAAAAGACGTGGACCGTGCTTTGAGAAAAATTATGACAGAAGGCAAGGAAAAATATTTGCCTGTCGTTACCGGCCATCAAGGCGAGCCCGGATCCATCTTGGTGCGCATTTGTAATGGTGAAACACCTTTTGAAGTTGAATCCGGAGACCGTATTATTTTCTCCGCCAACGTCATCCCAAGTCCGATGACACGCGCCAACCGCTATGCCCTTGAGACAAAATTAAGAATGCGCGGCGCCAGAATTTATGACGATGTTCACGTTTCAGGTCACGCTTACCGTGAAGACCACTGGGAACTTCTCAGAATGGTTCAGCCGACACATGTCATTCCGGCACACGGCGATTTGTCCATGCACAGCGCTTACATTGAAATGGCAGAAGATGCCGGATACATTCTTGGTGAAACCATTCACTTGCTTCGAAACGGTGAAATTCTTTTCTTGGAACCGTAACTATTGGAGCAGGGGTTTTAGAAATGACTGTTGTCGATGAAATTAAGAAAAGATCTGTTCCGGTGGATGACGCCATTGACGTTTTGCTTCCGGTTCAAAAACCGGCCGGTCTTTATGAAGCTTCGCGCCATATTGTTAAAGCCGGCGGCAAAAGATTGAGACCTGCCGTTTTATTGGCATCCGTCGAAGCTGTCGGCGGCGACGCCAAAAAAGCAATTCCAGCGGCTGTTGCTGTTGAATTAATGCACACCTTCACACTCGTTCATGATGATATCATGGACAACGATCCGATACGCCGCGGTCTTCCGGCTGTTCACACGATATGGGGAGAAGCCGGAGGCATCCTTGCCGGCGATACTCTTTATTCCAAAGCCATTGAAATTATTACAGCTTCCGATAACGATCCGGTACGCCTTTTAAAAGCAGTGAATATTCTTTCAAAGACGTGTGCTGTTGTTTGTGAAGGACAGTGGCTTGACATTGATTTTGAATCCAGAGACTCTGTTTCCAAAGAAGAATATTTAGAAATGATTGAGAAGAAGACCGCCGTTTTATTCGGTGCTGCAGCTCAAATCGGTGCAGTTTGCGGCGGCGCAGATGCTCGAATTGACCAAGCCCTTTATGATTTTGGTCGGCTCGTCGGACTCGGTTTTCAAATTTATGACGACGTTTTAGACCTTGTCACCCCCGAAGAAGTCCTCGGCAAAAGACAAGGCAGTGACATTTTTGAAGGCAAAAGAACCCTTTTAATGATCCACGCCTTTGAAAACGGCGCCAAGCCGCGTGTTTTTGGCAAAGGTTCCGGCACAAAAGATGATATTGATGAAGCCATTGACGTTTTAACCAAATCCGGCTCCCTTGATTATGTCAAAAAATTAGCTGTCTCCTTTGTCGAGGAAGGAAAATCCAAACTGTCTGTTCTTCCTGACAGTTCCGCCAGGAAGCTTTTGTCAGATATAGCGGATTATATGCTTTATCGCGATTTCTAAATAATATCGTGATTTCTAAATAAATAAAACGAGCAAAATTTTTTGCTTCGTTTTTTCTTTTTTTGAAAATAGACAAACGAAACATCATTTTATTTCAAATAAATGAATACGGAGTACCATTTCAAAAAATCAACAAACGCTTTCAATTAAAACGTACCCCCTCTCTTTAATCGCTTCAAGAAAAAGATGTTTCAAATTATAAAACAACAACAAAAGAGAATTTGAAATGCCATTTTATATTAAATCTATTACTTCCAGCCGTTTTTCAAAATTTTTTTATTTTCCATTGTCCTGATTTTTTACTGCCTTTTCACACGATTTTCCCTTCTTCGCACAATTCTTTCATGTATCTTTCTATCGTTCTCACATTTACATTTAGAATTTGTGCCAATTGAGGAATTGTTATTTGCGGATTGTTGACGATGTAATTTAAAATTTTATCTTTTATCCCGACATTTATCCTGACATTTATCCTGACATTTATCCTGACATTTATCCTGACATTTATCCTGACATTTATCCTGACATTTATCCTGACATTTATCCCGACATTTATCCCGACATTTATCCCGACATTTATCCCGACATTTATCTCGACATTTATCTCGACATTTATCCCGACATTTATCCCGACATTTATCCTGACATTTATCCTGACATTTATCCCGACATTTATCCCGACATTTATCCCGACATTTAACCTGACATTTAACCCGACATTTAACCCGACATTTAACCCGACATTTATCCCGACATTTATCCCGACATTTATCCTGACATTTATCCCGACATTTATCCCGACATTTATCCCGACATTGTCGGTTTTTTCAATCGTTGTTGTGAGCAATATTTTTTGCTTCGTTTTTCTTTTTTTAAAATAGGCAAACGAAACATCATTTTATTTCAAATCAATGAAAACGGGGTGCCGTTTCAAAAAATCAACAAACGTTTTCAAAAAAAAACGCACCCCCAGTCTTTAATCGCTTCAAGAAAAAAATGTTTCCAATTATAAAACAATAACAAAAGAGAAGCCAAAACATTTTATGTTAAATCTGTTGCTTTCAGCCGTTTTTCAAGATTTTTTTATTTTCCATTGTCCTGATTTTTTACTGCCTTCTCTCACGATTTTTCCTTCTTCACGCAATTCTTTCATGCGCCTATCTATCGTTCTCGTATTTACATTTAGAAATTGTGCTAACAGGGGAATTGTTATTTGCGGATCGTTGGCAATGTAATCTAAAATTTTGCCTTTTATCCCGTCATTTAACTCATCATTTAACCCGACATTATCAATATTTTCAACAGTTGTCGTGCTCGCGGTATCAATATATTTATACATCGTGTTTTCAAGTACTTCAAGCATAAAATCAATGAAGGGTGCACAATCTACTTTGCCGGTATTATTGTTAGAGCGCTGCAGAGCTTTGTAATAATTCGCTTGATTGTTGTAAATAATGGTTTCCACCGGCATCCACTCAAAAAGGACGTTGAATTCTGTAAGCACAAGTGTTTGCCAAAGCCGCCCGATTCTGCCGTTTCCATCCTGAAATGGATGGATATGTTCGATCATAAAGTGCATTGCGGAAGATTTTATGAGCGGGTGTACATCGCTGTCTTTGCCCCATGCAAAAAGTTCAGATATCAAGGCAGGCACTTCATTAAAATTTGCTCCCGAATGAAGAATATCACCCTTGCTGTTTACGACAAAAACGCCCGTGGTGCGAAATCGCCCGGCTTCATTAATCAATTCACTTGTGATGTAACGGTGAGCGGTCAAAAAATCATCAACAGAATAAGGGTTTAACTTCGGAATAAGTTCGTAGGCAGCATAAGCATTTTGGATCTCTTTTATGTCTTTTGGCGGACCCAAAACAGGTTTTTCGTTAATCACATCTCGCACCTGCGAAGGTGAAAGGCGATTGCCTTCAATAGCGGTTGTACTGCCAATGCTGAGAATACGGCTTGTTTTTCGCAAATGCAGTACATCATCAGACATCTCTTCGGATATTTTTACGCGCTCTAACAGGGCGTAAATCTGTCCTATTTTTTCATGCCACGCAGCATTTTGTGTGAAAAAATCATTCATTTTGTGCGTTTTATGTTTTGGGGGTGCAGGTGTCATATTTATTATAGATTATGATAATGTAATATATTTAAGGCTTATTAAGTGCATTTTGTCGGCATCATCCCACTGCATAAAAGGGAGAATTTTTTGCAGTGTAAAAAAATAAAAAAATAAACAGAAAGCGTTTTTTATTTATTCATGTCACTTTCTGCTGAAAATAAAATGTTTTCCAATATCTCGGCGGCATCTTTCACAAGACCCGGACAAACGGCTTGCACTTGTTTTTTGGCAAAGACTTTGTCGCCATACCGCAAATCAACGCCCACAAGTTCCCGACAGTTCACAGAGCCGTTTTTTTCAGTAAATTGCCGGTCAAACTCCTGAATCAGCGCAAAAGTTTTCTCTTTGGATTCATTGTCATCCGGCAGGTATTTTCCATATTTCAGGCTGATCACCAGATAGGCGCCCGTAACTGCGCCGCATGTTGATCCTAATCGTGCCATTCCGACTGCTAAGCCACAGGATATTTTCAAAGCAGTTTCCTTGTCCAGTCCCAAATCTTCGCAGTAAGTTGATAGCATGGCTTGCGAACAATCAAAACCACCGTTAAAACATTCCATTACATTATTGACTTTGCTTTCCATTTCAACACTTCTCCACTCAGGTAAACCCTCTTGTTTTCTTTCTTTATCTCTGAACAAACCATTCTCAACAGCATGACCCTGAGCCGATTTTTGTTTCCTTGCCGTCACTTTCGGGCGCGCATCCGTCAAATTTTCCAAAATGCACTGAGTGGTCGCCCATCACTTTAAATGCCTTTCCATAACGAGTATTGGAGAGCATGGATGCCGTATTTCCGCACACAAGCATCGGTTTGTTTGTGAAAAAGCGGTGGTGGTCATCCAGATCAAAGAAATGGGGGTAGTTTGGAATACTGCCGTCATACCAAGCCACTTGCCCGTAATCTTCGCAAATATCTTCCAAGTCGCCAAGTTTAAACGCTCTGACTGTTCGCGATGAGAATGACGCAAAACCAACTTTATTTTCGAGTTCCTCATTGGTCAATTCAATTTCACGAATATTTGTGTATCGAAAATCCGTCCATCCGATTTTCACCATGAGCCTGCGGAAATCTTCAATATACAAAGCGCCTGCCAAACACTCTCCTCGAAGAATTGGATCCTCTGCCAACGATTTTGGAATACGCCGATCCGTGAAAATATCGGAAAAGAACAACTCGCCTCCGGGTTTAAGAACGCGATATATTTCTTTGAAGACCTTTTCTTTGGCAGGAGAGAGATTGATGACGCAATTGGAAATAACGACATCAACGCTTTGATCTTCTATGCCAAGCGATTTCAAATCTTCAATATATCCCTGCACAAACTTGACGTTTGATTTTTTGAAACCAAAACGCTTGCTCTGTTCTTCTTGATATTTAATGGCGGTATTGATTTGTTCCGTTGTCATGTCAACGCCGATTGCACATCCTGATTCTCCCACCAATTTGGACGCAACGTATACATCTCGTCCCGTTCCGCAGCCCAAATCAAGCACAGTCATCCCTTCCAGCAGTGGCGGCAAAGGCGATCCGCAGCCATAGAATTTGTTTTGTATTTCATCCGCAATCATGGGTAAAATATTTTTAATCTCCGCAGGGGGTTTTTCAACACAGCAGCATGTACTGGTTTTAAGATCATCTTTGCTTTGCAAACGTTTGCCGTAGTACTCCTTGACTTGTTCGATTATTTCGTCCATATTTTTTCTCCTTAAAATTCTCCTTAAAATTTATATCCAAAATTTACATCCAAAATTTACATCCAAAATTTACATCCAAAATTTACATCCAAAATTTATATCCAAAATTTATATCCAAAATTTATATCCAAAATTTACATCCAAAATTTTTCATTTATCAAAACAACATTTGATTACTTTGCAGCACTCTTCATTGCTTTTGTCGTTTTTATCAACCGTGACTGTGGTGAGTTCTTGAAGCAATTTTGCAGCATTTTCACATCCTGCCGCGCTGATAGAATAGTACATCCATTTCCCTTCTTTTCGTGCAGCAACAATGCCGCTGTCAACGAGAATTTTCATGTGATGCGATAAAGTGGATTGTCCGACATTGACTTTTTCAAGCAGCACACAAGCACATTTTTCTCCATTCTGTAAAAGCGATAAAACCATCAATCGGTTTTCGTCACAAAAGGCTTTGAACACCTTTGCATTCTCTGAATGATTATTCATATTTCACCTCATGATTATTCATATTTTATTTCATATCGATAAAATTAGATATGTTCTTCATGTATATAAAACATATCGAATTTTGTCGATATGAATTCAATAAGTCAGAAACATCATTTTTTTGAAGCGATTCAAAAACGGGGTACATTTTTCCTCAACAATGTTTGTGATTTTGGGAAACGGGTACCCCCGTTTTTATTGAAGTGACACAAAATGATGTTTCGTATTTGGTTGACTTGGCGTAAAGTGATATTTCATTTTTTCTTTAACCATGAAACCCGAATCAACCACCGTTCGATCAGTCGCCTCAAGGCGGCTGAATCGAACGGATTCACACCCATAAAAATTAAATGATAAATAACAAAACCATTTTTTTTTTTTTTGCTTTAAACTATAGGCGGTGGCATCAACCATAGCATCAATATTTTTTTTGAAAACGCTCAAATTTTGCTTTCATCCGCTGCGCTACTGAAAACAAAATTTGAGGGGGTTTGCATGTTTTTGTAAAAGAGGTTTTAGAGGATTTGTTTTTGTAAAAGGGGTTTTTGAGGATTGGTTTCGTTTTTGGTTTCGTTTTTGGTTTTTTTTTTGATTTTGTTGATGACTTTGTTTTAAAACAACAACAAAAGAAAAAGGGCATCAAAAAGATATCTTTATAAAGGTTGTATCACTACTTTGATTCCTTCTTATCGATAAACTTAATATATTAAAATAATCATTCATGGCTTAAGTTTGAGAAACGATGCATGAGATATTGTTTTATTATAGATTGCAAACATGAAGTAGCAAACGATCTAAAATGTACGGCTGCCGCTTCGAATATAACTAATAAAATTACCGATTTTTATCGGAAAAAGGAATCGCTGTTGTGAGCGATTTCGTTATCACGTTCATCCAATCATATAATGACAAGAAAAGAGTCATTCAATTAAGGAGAAATTAAAAATGTCATCAAAATCAAGCGGCGAAAGGCGCTGCACAAGATATAAATTACAAAACAAAATTCGCGAGAAGGGGCTTTCTGCACCCAGCAAAGCCATTCAAGAATTCGACGAAGGGCAAATGGTTCACATCGATATCGATGCATCACTCCAAAAAGGACATCCAAACCCGAAATTCCAAGGTTCTACCGGCAAGGTTATCGGGCAAAGGGGACGTGCCTATGTTTTAAGTGTCAGAGACGGAAAATCTGTAAAAGAAGTTATTGCCCTCCCACAGCACTTAAAACCACAAAAATATTAAGCAGCAGAATCATCAAAAATTAAAAGAACTTAATAACAATTCATTATATCATTAAGTTCTCCTATTTTTATTTTATATTTTATTTTGTAAGTGTAAAAAGCAGCCTTATTGAGGCATGATCTTGGAAGTGTTTTGAAATGATTGTCAAAGATATCATCGACGAAGACCTTTTAACCCTCGCTGAAGTCAAAGAAATGTTGATTCAGATCATGGAAGAAAGACGTCTGGAAAGCGATGAAGAACAAGTTTATGAATTCAGGAAGGCTTTAAGCCACGCTGAAATTTTCGCGAAATTAAGTGCCAAAGACGCAAAAGAAATGGTTTCAACGCTCATGAGTTTTGAAAAAATGAAACCTTCCATTGCCGTCAGAATCACAGACATCTTGCCGCAATCCCGAGATGAAGTCCGGTCAGTTTACGCCAAAGAAAAATTCACATTAAAAGATGAAGAGTTGGATGCTATTTTAGATGTCGTCAAGCAATATGTTTAATTTTTCTTGAAAAAAACAACTAAACCCACTCTTTATTTTTGTAACGTGAACCCGCCCAATAAAAGATTTTTGAGCTCAATTGTAGGGAATCTTTTATATCAATTATTCTTATTATTTTTGTGTTTAAGAGCAAACAGAAATAAATCAATGAATCATCAGTGAATCAATAGTGAATCATCAATGAATCATTAATCAATGAACCATCAATGAATCAACCGTGAATCAACCGTGAATCATATTTGAATGATATCGCAAAAGGATACGTGAAACCATGAAGAGTGAAAATTGGCCGGATGTTGGCGATTATGTTGTATGCAATGTCAAAAACGTGACGGATTTTGGAGCCTACGTCGAGCTTGAAGAGTACAAAAACAAAGAAGGATTTATTCACATTTCCGAAATCAAAGCGGGATGGGTCAAATATGTTCGAGATTATATCCGCGAGGGCCAAAAAGTTGTTTGTAAAGTTCTCAATATTGACAAAAACCGCGGTCACATTGACATTTCATTAAAAGATGTTAATGAACATCAAAAACGTACAAAAATCCAGTTATGGAAAAATGAGCAAAAAGCCGAAAAATGGCTTCAGATCGCCGCTGAAACCGCCGGTTTTAAAGAAAGTGTTGTTGAAGAATTATACTATAAATTCGTTGAAAGCTTCGGAAGTGCCTATTCCGCCTTTGAAGAAGCGGCAATTGTCGGAGAAAGTGCTTTTGCCGATATTAAAATTGATCCAAAAATGGTCAAAGCGATTGTGACTGTCGCTCGCGAAAACATTAAAGATGCATTTGTTGAAATTGCCGGCTACGTCGATTTAACAGCATATGCTCCAAACGGCATTGAAATTATCCGAAACGCCTTAAAAGCCGCTGCAAATTCCGTCTCCGAAAACGAAGTGCAAATTGAAGTGACTTATGTGGGTTCGCCCAGATATAGAATTAAAATTGTCGCACCGGATTACAAAAAAGCGGAAGCTGTTTTAAAGAAAGCGTCAGCGGCATCCATCAAATCCATCACAGAACATGGCGGTTCCGGCGTATTTAACCGACATATCGAATCCGCAAAGTCTTAATCAGGAATCTGCGGCGTCTTAATCGGGAATCTGCAGCGTCTTAATTATAAAGAAATGAAAAATTTGAATCATAAAGGAATCCGCAACATCTTAATTCGAGGATAACATGGGAAAAAGGATTAAAAAATGTCCGACATGCGGCAGATATACAATATCTGAAAGCTGCCCCGACTGCCACAGCGTTTGCAAAAGCCCAAAACCGGCATCTTATTCTCCGGAAGATCGATTTGGAAAATATCGCCGACTCTATCGCGCCGCCTTAAAAGAGCAAAACAGCAATATAAAGAAAATGACATAATGTATAAATTAAAATGAACAGGGGAAGGGTATTGTGGAAGAAAATAGGATCGTTTTTCATAAAAATCCGGATTTTTTAAATTTAAGGGACCCGATTATGATTGTTGGTCTTCCGGGTGTGGGCCATGTTGGTAAATTTGTCGCGGACCATTTAGCGGAAGTGTTAAAGCCGGAAAAAATTGCCGATATTTATTCTGTTCATTTCCCGCCGCAAGTCATTGTCCAAGAAGACAGCACCGTAGAATTGGTTGGAAACCGTTTATTTTTAGCAAACACCGAAAAAAGAGATATTTTAATCCTTGTCGGAGATTCGCAAAGTACGGATCCTGCCGGACATTACAGTCTTTGTGAAATTTATATTGATTTTGCTGCTCAGTTTGGTGTGAAATGCATTTACACGCTGGGCGGTTATCCGACCGGTCCTGCTGTCGCAGACAATTACATTGTCGGTGCAGCAAACAATGTTTCTTTAATTCCTGCATTAAAGGAAAAAGATATTCGATTCAACCCGACAGAGCCGCCCGGCGGTATTGTCGGAGCATCCGGTTTACTTTTGTCGTTTGCAAAATTCCGCAATATTGATGCGGCTTGTTTAATGGGAACAACAGCAGGATACATTGCCGACCCGAAAAGCGCCAAAAACCTCCTTACAAAATTATGCGATATTTTGGAAATGCAAGTCGATTTCACGGCAATGGATGAGAAAGTCAAAAATATGGAGCAGATTGTTGAAAAAATAAAAGAAACTGTTGCCGGTGAAGAGGCGGAAAACTACCCCTATGAGCCGTTATCGGATGACGATTTAGTTTATTTCGGATGAATGAGGAAAAAGAAAAAGCAGCAAAAGCAACAAAAGCAGCCGAAGAAATCGTTTTTCTTTTTTTTAAATATCATGGAAGGCAAAAATATGGCACTTTTTGGAACAAACGGCGTTCGAGGGATTGCAAATAAAGAAATTACCCCCGATATGGCACTCGATTTATCGCGAAGTTTGGGAACTTTTCTTTGGAACCAAAAAAAAGAAAGGCCGACAATTGTGATTGGAACAGACACCCGTATCTCAGGAACCATGCTTAAAAATGCAGCCGTTTCCGGCGCACTTTCCTGCGGTTCTGCCGTGATTGACGTCGGAATGGTTCCAACCCCTGCGCTTCAGTATTATGTCAAAAACAGAGCCGACGCAGACGCCGGAATTGTGATTACCGCCTCCCACAATCCGCGAGAATACAACGGCTTAAAAATTATCGCCGGCGACGGAACCGAATTTTCAAGAGAAGACGAAAAAGCGGTTGAAAAAATCTATTTTTCAAAATCATTCATTTCAGCAGACGGCACCAATACCGGAAATTTAAAAACGGAGCCCAACTGCAATGATATGTACATGACAGGTGTCCTTAAAAATTCAAATTTGCCCGTTATCAAAAAACGCCAATTTAAAGTGATCACGGATACCGGCTGCGGCGCCGGCTCACTCACATTGCCGTTCATACTCAGGCGTCTCGGATGTGATGTTTTAACGCTGGGCGCACAGCCCGACGGCACTTTCCCCTGGCGAAATCCTGAACCTGTGGCCGAATCATTAAAAGAGATGTCGGCACTGATTCGCAATTCTTGTTTTGATTTGGGCATCGCCCAAGATGGCGACGCCGACAGAGCCGTCTTTTTAGATGAAAACGGCGAATTTATTGACGAAGAAGTCATGCTTGCCGCCGTTGGAAAATATATGCTTCAAAAAGAAAAAGGTCCGATTGTGACAACGGTCAGCACTTCAA
>Ga0099364_10000501_pt1 | contig 66223 bp, 62 predicted proteins | sample TergutTh196P3_FD_73070 | JGI IMG/M metagenome (GOLD analysis project Ga0099364, IMG submission 73070) | Microcerotermes parvus P3 segment gut microbial communities from Pointe-Noire, Republic of the Congo - Th196 P3 | ecosystem: Host-associated > Arthropoda: Insects > Digestive system > Gut ... | reverse complement strand
CTTGTTACAAGGTGAAAAAGCCAGCATAATCATCAACATACATTATCAAGACAAAGGAAAAAAGGAATGGCTTGAATTTAAGATACGTGCAGATTGTTTATATAAACATAGAAAAAGCCGTTCCGCGCCTTTCCAGTCTGGGTATCGCTCATATCCCAAACCTACCTTCAGCAGTTTCAGCCAAGAGGCCCGTCACAGAACAGCTTATGGCACTTAATGTACCAGGGAAACAAGACGTTGTCAATGTACGACAAATATTCAATAATATAATGTAACGACACGTACCGTGAAATCCTTTTTGCAAGGAAGGCAACGATAATAGCCTTTCAGCTTTCGTGTTTGTATTTTCTCTACAGAGCCGCAGAACGGACATATAGGCTTCCCATTCCAACGTAGTTTTTCCAAATAAAGTCTCGCAGATTCCTCGTCGGGGAATTTCTTCATAAACTCGTAAACTGAAATCGTAACTTTGCATGACACGATAAAAACCTCCTGTATAATCAAGAAGGAATTTGGCGAATAATGACGAGGTAGTCAAGCGGATAGTTCCCTAAAGTAAAGAGAAATATATATGAGCTTTCTTACAGAAAGCTCAGCGCTGATACGCTTAATGGGGAAAACACCATGACTGTTCAATGGAGGTTGAAATGAAAAGATTCCGTTTTATACGCAGGGTTGCGGTTGTGTTATGTTTGTTGCTTGCGGTTACGGCCGAATGTGCCCAGGAAACTGATTATACGCCGGTAACCGGGCAGGAAGGCAAGAATGTTATATGGGTACCGACTCAGCAGACGCTTGTTGAGACAATGCTCAATATGGCGAAGGTCACTTCATCCGATTACGTCATTGATCTTGGTTCCGGCGATGGGCGCATAGTGATTGCCGCGGCTAAACGCGGCGCGACGGCGTTGGGGATTGAATATAACCCGGATCTGGTGGAGCTTTCCAGACGCGCCGCCATCAAGGAAGGGGTGTCCGAAAAAGCTACGTTTAAAAAAGCCGACATTTTTGAAAGCGATTTTTCAAAAGCAACAGTGATTACCATGTTTCTGCTGACGAGCCTCAATCTGGAGCTGCGGCCAAAAATTCTGGACATGAAGCCAGGGACGCGTATCGCCTCCAATACCTTTGACATGGATGACTGGATACCTGATGAGACCAGGATTATCACGGAAGGAATCTATAATACCGCCTATCTCTGGATTGTTCCGGCGAAAATACACGGAACGTGGCAGCTTGATAACGGTCAAATTAACTTCATTCAGGACTTTCAGTACGTTACCGGAACTCTTACTATTATGGGAAAAGATATGAAGCTTACCGGCAAACTGGACGGGGACAAGATCAGCTTTAACGCCGGGAGCAGTGAATATACCGGCATAGTAAGCGGCGATACGATTTCCGGAACGCATGACGGAGGCGGCTCCTGGAAAGCCACCCGTTAAGGGTGGAGCGCCGGAATTTGATAATTGCCCTGTCGGGAATGCTCGCGCTTGGAGCTCTGTTTTGGCCCATAGCCCTGCAAAACCCGCTGCTCACCTACGGTTTGCTTTTTCTTTGCGGAGGCGCCTTTGTCGGTATTTACACCGTCGTACTCACAATCGTAGGCAGCAAATTCAGGGGCGGCGAGCTTATAGGCATTTATGCGACCATGGAATTTATGTGGGGCGTGGGCGCGTTGCTCGGCTCGCTGCTTGCGGGCGCAGCCATGTACCTCGCTTCGCACGGCCTGGCCTTTTTTGTGGCCGCTACCTGCGCGGTTTTTATGGGCATGGCTCTGCATCGAACAATGACTTAGAAATTTATCCATTATAGATTTTACAACAACAGATATAAGCTTTGAAATATCAAAGAAATTTACTTTTACTTAAGCAATGGGGAGGATAACTATGAATAGAACTATGATCCGTGTAATACTGGCCGCCTGCGTGTTCGCCATTATCGGAACCGCCGTGGCGCAGGAAAGCAAAACGCGGGACGAATTAGTGATGGAAGCGATCAGCGCCTATGAGCGTTCGCAGCGTTTTGGCAACATGAGCGTGCCGCGCGCCGACGGCGAACTGCTCCGACGGCTCGTCGAGGAGAACGATGTGCGCCATGCCGTCGAGATCGGCACGTTTCGCGGCTACTCGGGCTTATGGCTTGGACTTGGCTTGCTGCAGACCGGCGGGAGTTTAACGACCTTTGAAATCAATTCCAGCTATGCCGCGGATGCGCGGGCGCGTTTCGAGCAGGCGGGACTGGCGGATACTATTACCGTTGTCGTAGGGGATGCTCATGTGGAGATCGCCCGTGTGCAAGGCCCGATCGACCTGTTGTTCCTCGACGCCGATCCATACGGTTATATCGACTATCTCGAACAGCTCCTGCCCAAGCTGCGCGCCGGCGGCCTTATCGTCACGCACAACGTGAGATCACCGCGCCCTGACCCTGCCTTTATCCAAGCGATCACTACAAATCCCGGTTTAGAGACCCATTTCGTGCACATGGATCGCAGCGGCATTGCGATTACCCGCAAGCTGCGCTGACGGCCTGCATTTTTGATTCGACATGTTTTGGTCTCTTTTAATCGTCACCAATGTTTATCTTTACTGGAAACTGCGTTTGGGGTTCGGAAGCGGCTCGTGGAACGTCGTTTATTTCTTATGGACGCTCCTATGGATAGTTGCGCCCTTTGTCTTGCGCGCGGGGTATTTCGGCAGAGGGCGGGCTTCCGAGATCTTCTTCGGCTTTGCCTTCACCTGGATTGCGATTGTTGGAATAGCCTGTGTGGCGTTTTTTTTCATGGATATGGCCTCGCTTGCTGTCCGACTGCTTGACCGGATGTCCGGAACAAATTTTAACCCCGGATTTTTCGGCCCGCGTAAAAGTGCCCCTGCAACGCTTCTTTTAATTTCAGCGGTTGTGTTTTACAGCTATTACGAAGCATGGGACGTAAAACGCGTCGATCTTGTGATAGAAACACCCAAATTGCAGGAAGGAGCAGAACGCTTGAGGCTGGTTCACCTGACGGATGTTCATCTGGGCGGTTTATACACCGTGGCCCGGTTCAGCAGGGTAATGGACATTGTGCGTTCAGCGGAACCCGACATTCTGGTCATAACCGGAGATTTTGTAGACGGCGATATGAGTTATTGGGAGGAAGAGATAAAACTTCTGGCCTCGCACGGAGCAAAATACGGCGCTTACGCCGTGACCGGGAACCATGAATTTTATGTCGGAATCGAACAATCCATTGATTTTATGCAGCGCGCGCAAGTCGTTCTCCTGCGCGACGCCGGAGCAGACGTTGCCGGCATGGCTATTCTGGGGCTGGATGATCCTGCCAGGTCAGGTTTAGGGCATGGGCAGCGAGTACCGGAGACGATGCCGGACGGCATGTACTTCCCGGAAGATAAATTTGTGCTGCTCCTGAAACACAGGCCGCAGGTTATTGAGGGAACGGAAGGAAAGTTCGACCTGCAGCTGTCCGGCCATACCCACGGCGGGCAAATTTGGCCTTTCCGCTATGCCGTGCAGTGGATCAACAACCATGCGCAAGGGCTTTCCTATAGAGAGGGCAGCGCGGTCTACGTCAGCAACGGCGCGGGATTTTGGGGACCTCCGCTTCGTTTTTTGACCCCGCCGGAAGTTACGATAATTGATATTATTAAGAAATGATTACCGCGATTCTGACATATTTGCAGTTGGGGTATTAGGTCTTTTGGGCGAATGAAAAAGTAACTGCAACCTCATTTCTTGCGGTTGCAGTTAACTCTGCAAAGTAAGAGATTAAATTGGATTTCGTATAATGTAGGCAGTCGTTTGTTTTCTTCTCTTAGCTTAACACCTGAATAATTCCGGTTTCAAATTATATTTTTAGGAGATATAAGCTTAGCTCCAAGCCTCCTTAATACAGGCCAGATAAAAACCGCTAATTGCCCTCACCCAAAATTTCCTGAACTTCGCTTAAAAATTTTCCTATGCTTTCATGTACCACGAGGTCCGCAATGTCATCAAGAGGAGTTTCGTCATTATTGACTATGACAAGGCGCGCTCCGGCATATTTTGCCTTTCGCGGGAAAAAATTCGCGGGAGATACCGCAAGAGATGACCCTAAAACGACGAATAATTTACAGTCCGCGCTCCATAATTCGGCCTTTCTGATTTCGCTTTCAGGCAGCATTTCCCCAAACAAAACCACGCCCGGCCTCAACCTGCCGCCGCACGGACATCTCTTTCCCTCAATAAAATCATCTTTGGGCGCAATTTCACCGCATACATGACAGCGCACGGGTTCCAAACTGCCATGAAGTTCCGCTATATTGACCGAACCGGCTGCCTGATGCAGCCTGTCAACGTTTTGAGTGATAATTCCTTTTACAAAACCATCACGTTCCCACTGCGCGGCAAGTTCATGCCCGATATTAGGCTTTACGCTTTCAGGAACCAATAACCTTGCCTTGTAAAAGCTTAAAAACTGCTCGTAGTTATTTTTCAGCGCATCCACCGACGCCAATACCGTCGGGTCTACTTCGCTCCACAATCCTGTTCTGGACCGAAAGTCCTGTAAACCGGATTCCGTGCTCATTCCCGCTCCGCTGAATATGACAGCGTCCCGGTTTTTGAACATTTCAGCAAATTTTTTCGCGCTATCCATAACTCATACCCCCTCCGCATTTTTATTATGAACTTAAGGCTATTCTTATTTATGCGTTATGTCAAGCGGTTAAGTATTATTAACCCTCCATTAGCGGCAAAAAACTCAACAAAAATTCAAAAAAGTGATAAACTTAGGGCATGAAGGAAAATATAATAAAGACTTCTCATCCATATATACATTGAGGAAGTGAAAATTATGAGTAATTCCAAATTTACTGCCGCCATTTTATTTTTATTATTAATATCAGGAGTAAGCTCAGCCGCGGCCCCCGAATACGCTAAACCAATAAACGCGTATCAGAAAAAATATGATATGTCGTTCTTCGTATGGAAACCGGCTGGATTACATACTAAATGGTACGCGACTTATGACGGATACCCCGTAGCTGAAATCGTAAAAGATCAATGGGTATACGGGATTATAGGAAATACCGGCCAACTGACCGAATCCCTTATAATCGTCGGTTCCGTAAACCCAAATACAGTCCACATTTTGACCCCGCTCCCCCCATTCGCTAAAAAAATTTTATCTAACGAAGAAGACGAATTTTTTAATGAAGAATATGAAGCCACTGATTCATTAAAAGATATATTCAAGACCAAATGCGATAATTTCGGCATAGCGTACACAAAAGCGTCTCTTACCCCGATAGCGTGGGAATCCGACACCTTAAAAGTTTACATGTGGGGCGGAAAGAAATGGGTACCAATATTCCGGCATCACGGAGAAAGGCTGTCGGACACAATAAAAAGAGATTCAAATATTGTCGCCGATATGTTAAGAACCAATAAAGTAATGTGGTCTCAGATGGATACATACGAATTCGCTAATTATGTCAGGAGCGCGGGTTATACTTGGATAGACGATTTTGAAGCAAATATGCCGGCTGATTTTCGTGAAACGTTCGCTGATTCCGGCGGCGGCGGCGGATGGGATACGGGAAGGGATTAAGTCAGGTAATTGAATCAACGGAGGAAAAATTGAAAGCATATGACATAAGGATTTACCCGGATCCGGCTTTAACTTTAAAAGCGGAAAACGTGGAAAATTTTGACGACGAACTCAAGGAAATTATTGATAATATACGACTTACGCTGCAAATATCGGGGGGAGTGGGGCTGGCGGCTCCACAGGTGGGTATATCAAAGCGTATAGCTATAATATTGCACGAAGACCAGGAATATATACTTATAAACCCTGAACTTGTCGCGTATTCCGGGAGCGACACAAGGGATGAAGGATGCTTGAGCTTTCCGGAAATATTCTCTCAGGTAAAAAGGCCGTGCATTATAAAAATAAAAACAAACGATATGAACGGGGAAGTAAAATTTATAGAAGCCGAAAGCTTTCTTGCGCGCGCTTTTCTGCATGAAATGGACCATTTGGAAGGGAAACTTTTTATCGACCTCATTTCCCCTTTGAAACGCGGAATGATAAGAAAAAAAATGAAAAAAAGAGCTCTTGAGAAAAAATGAGAGAAAAGAGCATAAATTTTTGGTTCATAGGGACAGGGGATTTCGCGGCATTACTTCTGCCCATGCTTGCGGATAATTTCAGCTTCAGCAGGATAATCACGCGCGCCCCATCTAAAGCGAACAGAGGGTTGAAGGAAGAAATAACCCCTGTGGAACGCGCGGCAGTTGAAGCCGGACTCAAACTGTTAAGGACGTCTCTTTTAGCTTGCGATACATCTATAAAAAACGAATTATTGGAAAACGAAAATAAACCCGACGGAATATTTGTAATTGACTTTGGTGAGAAAATAACCGAGCCTTTTTTGACGGGAACTAAATTCGGATGCCTGAACATTCACCCTTCCCTTTTACCCGAATACAGAGGCGCCGCGCCCATACAGCGCGCATTGGAAAACGGGGAGACAAAAATCGGCGTGACCCTTTTTCAGTTAGCCGAGGAAATGGACGCCGGCCCCATAATCTCGCAGGCATCGGAAGAAATATCCATTGACGCCGGTTACCCCGAGGTAATGAACAGGGCCGCCGTTTTGGGAAGCGAACTTGCAAATGAATGGTTACGCAAAATAACCGCTGACCCAGGTCAAGTTCTGGCTTATCATCAAAACCGGGAAGCGGCGACTTACGCTCCTAAAATTTTAAAATCGGAATCTCAGCAGTCCTTTAATATCGCGGCTGACCTTTTACACAACCGTGTGCGCGCGTTTTCCCCAACCCCCGGAGTTTGGGTCGCTTTCCGCAATAAACGGCTGAAACTCATAGCAACCCGCCCTTTGAAAGCCCCCAACGCATCCGCAACAGGGGAAATAATCGGGTTCGATAACGGATCACCCGTCGTGAAATGTAAGGAAGGAGCTTTAATATTAAAGCGGGTCCAGCCGGAAGGAAAACGCATCATAGACGGGGAGGACTGGGTAAACGGTTCACGGATAAAATCAGGCGACATAATAGAATAAACAATTCACAATGCACAAAGAAAAACAATGCGGGCGGCAAAAAATGCCGCCCCTACGTTTTTTTGTCTTTTAATTGTGCATTGGTGTGTTCTTTAGGGTATGCATTGTAAATTGCCCTACCCCACTCCTATAACCCACTCTAATTTTATGTCTCCCCTATCCGTTTCGAGAATAATCCCCTCCTGAGGGTCAAACCAAACGGACTTAACTAATGCCGCCATTTCAATCGGAGGCAGTGATGGGTCTGAGCTCTCCTGAAGAAACGCAACTACCCTGCCTATGTAGCTTACAGCAAGCGTTTGGTTCGCAACTGTGTTTGTAGCTGTCATTTTCTCTATGCTTTTCGTCATATTTACCATTTGTTCAAGAGCGCTGAACTGCGCCATCTGGGCCATGAAATCACGGTCTTCCATAGGATTGGTCGGGTCCTGATTTGCAAGCTGCGTTACAAGCAGCTTTAAGAAAGCGTCTTTATCCAAATCCTGTTTAATTTCCCGCTGTGGCTGCGGTATAAAATAAGAACTATCCACCCGAGTTACCGACATTATAATTCCCCCCTTAAGCTATCCAGTGAAGCAGCCCTTTTCTCAGGTCTACTCTGAAGGATTCAATTTTTTCAGCTTCGCTTTCTTCCTCTTCCATTATTCCCAAACGCGCCTTTTTGGGTTTATTATTAAATTGTTCACGCGGACGGTCGTCATCCTGTTGAATATCCACCGTAAACTCAGCTAAATTAACTCCGATCTGCGCAAGGTTTTGCTTAAGCTGAAACATCTGATCCTGAACCAACATTCTGACCTGCTCATTGCTGACCTTGAGAATAGTCTCTATTCCATTATCGGTAGAAACAACCTCAATATTTACCCTGCCAAGCGCCGGAGGGTCAATAATAAGGGTAGCCTTCGTAAGCCCTCCTATATTGATAAACCTGACGACATTCCCAACACCTTCTGAGAAAGCCAAAGGGCCCCTGTTAATAAGATCCATTTGCTGCGGCTTGGGAGCATCGTTCGGCGCGGAACGCTGTTCCGATATTTTATGCATAAAATCCTGAAATTCCACGCGATTTCCCGTAATATTTTTATCCAAATCTTTATCGGCGGATATATCCGATTCTTTAAGATCATGGAGCTGGAGGTCATGGCGCTTATTATCCGCCTTTCCATCGTCATGCTTGGAAGCGTTATCATCTTTCGTAGATTTAACGAGAAGAGGGTTGCTTTTTTCCGCGCCGGAAGCTTTAGGATCCACAGGAGCTTCTTTCATTTCAGGTTTTGTCGCCTTGTCGGCAGGCGGCGCTGAATCTCTTTCCTCGGGAATGTCATCCGCCGAATCAAGCTTATTCGCCGCGTCAGCATCAAATTTCTTTTGCTCTTTTATCTCGCTCTTTGAAGCCATCTTTTGATTCACCGCCGCTTCGGCCATTTTTGAAGCGAAATCAGCATCATCCATGTTCGTGATAAAATCATTTGATTCATTATCAGATGATAAACTACTGACGCCACTGTTATCTTCAGGATAAGAAATCTGCCCTGAATTTAATCCGGGGGCATGGATATCTAATTTACCGCCTTCCGGCAGGAAATCCTCAACAGCACCATGGAAATCCGCATCGGAAATTATCAGGTTATCTTTTAAATTTACATTTTCCAGACTAAAATTTAATGTATATAAATCAACTTTTTCAGGCTCAAATTTTTCATCCTCTTCTTCTGAAACTGAAGTCATAATTTCATCAAATTCAACCTCAGGCAATAACTGAAGAATGTTTAAAAAATCATCATTTTTATTGACGGCCTCTTTTTCTTTTTCAAATAAATTTTCAGCGGAAGGTACTGCTTCTTCATTGTGAATATTTTCCGAAAGGTTTTGTTTAAGTTTTGATTTCGCTTCTGCACGACCATCTTCCATTTTCAAAATATCGGCAAATCCCTTGCCGGAATCATGAGAATCACGGCTTTTCGCTTCCTTTGGCGTTTTGGTTAAATTGTTGTTTGCGATGAATAAATCTTTAGCCAATTGTATCATTCATATCACTCTCTCATTGAGGATTAGCAAGGTTTTCAGTTAATCTTGCCGCTCTCCTTGGATCCATTCTTGACAGTATCGAAGCTCGTGTATCCTGTGGTAAATTTCTCATCAGTTCAACGGCTAAATGGTCGGGAAGTTGTTCCATTATCTGCGCGGATCTACGGGGAGATATTTCCTGGTATGTGCGCGTTAATTCCCTAATCAACTCTTCCTCTTCGGGAGTAGCTTCATTCCTGACAGTCAAGTCCCGTTCTCTCGCCAAATCAGCCGTCTGCCTGTCTATCATCTGCTGCCGAGCCGCAATTTCATTTGACAAGGATTCCGACCTTGCAGCCCTCTCTTCCAATTCCCTTTCCTTGATATCAAGCCTGTCTTGCCACTGTTGAAGTTCCAGCTTGCGGCGCTCGTCCACGGTTAAAGTATAAACTTCGGGAATATTAAGATAATCCTTGAGATAATCCCCGACATAAGGAACAAGAGGAACTACATTCCATATAAGCGGACGAGCGTCAATAAATCCGCTGTGATGTAATCCGGTGACGGCTCCGGCTGCCAGCAATACAAAAAATAAGTAAGATTTAAGCCTGCTCCGGCTTTTTGGTTTCTTAGGGGCCGGGGCCGGCGCCGAAGGAGCTAAACTGTCTTCTGTCCTATCGTCTACTACCGCCATTTGATTTCCTCCTATTCATCCAACAGCGCCATTACTTTCCTGACATAATTTTGAGTTTCTGCAAAAGGAGGAATTCCATTATACTGGTCAACCCTACCCGGGCCTGCGTTATACCCGGCAAGAATTTTTACAAGATCCCCATTAAATTTATCGGACAATTGAGAGAGATATTTTACCCCTCCGCGAATATTTTGCTCAGGATCCCAGGCATCTTTTACGCCAAGCATTTTAGCAGTCCCCGGCATAAGCTGCATCAATCCCATAGCTCCTTTTCTTGAAAGAGCGTTCGGATTATTCGCCGATTCCACTCTGATGACCGCGCGGACCAAATCTTCATCCACTCCGTATTCTTTGGCATAACGCGTAATATATTTATCCCATTCGGACTTGTTCATCGTTCTCCCTGTGCCGGGCATTTTGGGGTCGCTCGGATCAACGGGATCAATATTTAAAAAAGGCAAATCCTGGCTCCGATTTGTCCTTTTCATTTCTTCATCGAACAAATCGACAAAACGTTCTTTTTTTACCGAGGCATTTACGTTCTGATTTGTCTCCAAACCTGAAAAAGAACGCCCTTTTCGCTCTATTTCCTCAATACGCCCAAGAACTAAACTCATGTTTATCATATTCGGTTTCATTGCTAACCTCCTCAGGATTGTATTTCAGGCGTGAAACGAATTGATGCCATATCATCAACTTCATTCTGTTCCATAAGTAAAATTTCCGTATTCCATGAACTAACCAAATTCTCGATATGTTTATCCATTACTTTAACGTCCTTGTGTCTTTCCAGTAATCTTTTTTCAGTATCAGCTATCTTTCCGCGGACTATATGTAAAGAAATCGACTCTTTTTTTATATTCTTATCTATAACATCCACCACCTGGCGATGAAACCATATCTCCTGAGTGGACATAACAGCTCCTTCGCTTATAGTTGAAAAGTTATCAAAAGCTGTCTTTTTTTCCGTATTTAAAAATGAGAGTTTTTCCAGCAATCCTTCTTCCTCATTCTTTTGACTGCGAAGGCGGATTTGTTCTTCTTCCCGAAGTTTTTCCCTGGTCTTCAGAATACGGTTAAAACGGTTTATTTTTTGAAGCATATTGGCCTCCTTATGTTTTTAATGATTATTCTTTAGGAGCTAATTGCAGCAGCCATTTTTTTGTTTCCTCAAAACTTGAGTTTTCATGGACCTGCTGCATCAAAAAATTTCTGACAGGTTCAAGGTTTTTAATAGCCCAGTCTATATTGGGATTGGAACCTGTTTTATACGCGCCGATATTTATAAGGTCCTCCGCCTCTGCGTATGTCGCCAGCACTTCACGAACACGTCCGGCAGCCGCGTGATGTTCATCGGAAACGATATTAGGCATGACTCTGCTTACGCTTTCGAGCGAACTGACCGCAGGATAAAAATTTTTTGCGGCAATCTTCCGCGATAACACGACATGCCCATCAAGGATTCCCCGCACGGTATCCGCAACGGGCTCGTTCATATCGTCCCCTTCAACCAACACCGTGTAGATCCCCGTTATGCTTCCATATTCGCCGGCGCCGGACCTCTCAAGCAATACAGGCAGAAATTCAAAAACCGAAGGCGTGTACCCTCTCGTCGTCGGCGGTTCTCCTATGGCCAAACCAATTTCTCTTTGAGCGCGCGCGACCCTGGTAACGGAATCCATCATAAGAAGGACATTATTGCCGCAATCTCTGAAATATTCGGCTATCGTAGTAGCCGTAAGCGCGGCATTAAGCCTTATAAGAGCAGGTTTATCAGATGTAGCTATGATAACCACGGAACGTTTCAGCCCTTCTTCCCCTAAATCTCTTTGCAGAAATTCGCGGACTTCCCTTCCGCGTTCTCCAATCAGCCCTATAACATTGATATCCGCTGTCGTATAGCGCGCCATCATTCCAAGCAACGTGCTTTTCCCAATGCCTGAACCTGAAAAAATTCCGATCCTCTGCCCGGTGCCAAGGGTAAGCAACCCATCCATTACCCTGACCCCGACAGAAAGCGGAGATTCCACCATTTGCCTTTTAAGTGGATGAGGAGGAACGGCATGGAGAGGGTAAAAGTCCGTAGATACAACAGGCCCCTTGCCGTCAAGGGGTTCCCCCATGCCGTCAAGGACTCTGCCAAGCAAAGATTGCCCGACTCCTATACCCATGGGCTTATCGGTGGAAACCACTTCACAGCCGGGCCCAACTTCCCTGAGATTACCAAGGGGCATGAGAAGCACGCGGCTATCTCTGAATCCGACAACTTCGGCGTCAAGCCCCTGCGAATTTTCATCACGAAAACGTATTTTACAAAAATCCCCGACCTTGACATCCGGCCCTTGGGATTCCGCAACCAAACCAACCACCTGGACTATCCTCCCATTAACTTTTACGAGAGGCAAATTTTCCAGACGGGATTCCAAAACTTCAAGAAGCGGTACGCTCATTCTTCAGCTGCATCCTTTTCAGCGTCTTTTTTCTTTTTTCTGCCCCTGGTTTTTTTGACCGGCTCAACTGATTCTTTTGTAATTTCGCGGTATAAATCCGCTATCTGTGTTTCAATTTGTTCCATCTGCACGCGCCATCTCGCGTCATATATACCAAGATTAGTCTCAACAATGCAGCTGCCGCGGTCAACGCGAGGGTCCGGGAAAAATTCAAGATGTTTTATTCCTCGCAGAGATTCAGTCATTTTATCCGTCTGAGACCGGATATTTTCTATATCGTGAGGCGAAAGATATATCAAGACGCGGTTTTTATCGCTGAGGCGCTCTAAAATCCCTTCAAGAACGACACGGGCAGTTTCCGGATTCAGTTCAACCTCACGGGTCAACATAGCGGAAAGGGTTTCCTTCCATAAACGAAGCAGCCTTGCTTCATTCAGTTGAACAAGGTCTTTTAAATTATTTTCTATTTCCGAATGTATCTTTTCAAAAAAAGAAATAAGACCTGAAAAACGAGAGCTATATTCCGTTTCCATATCAGCTTTCGCTTTTTCAAACCCGTCTTTTTGCCCCTTTAATAAACCCTCCGAATGGCCTTTTTCAGATGCCTCGGAACGAATTTTTTCAGCTTCCTTAAGAATGGAAGACGCTTCAGTTTTAGCCTTATTTACAACAGCCGCGCGTTCAGATTCAAGTTTATGCTGCATTTCAGCCTGGAGTTCAGCTTCCCGGTTTTCGAGTTCATGTTCCACTCTCTCGCAACGTAATGAAAGCTTATCGTAATTTTTGGCAGCCTCTTCCAGCCTGTTTGTGTGAAGACGTAACTGCGACTCTAATAATTTTATTTTTTCCTGCGCTGATTCAAGCTCACTATCTTGTTTTTCTTCTTCATACACTTCTTCATGCTTATCTGAAGAATCAAACTCTGTCGCACCCACGCGGACAGCTTCAGGAAGAACTTTGACCGCACGGATAACGTTACGGCGGATGCTGCTATACAACCAACTCGTCCTCCCCGCCGGTAGCGATTATAATTTCTCCGGCCTCTTCAAGCGAACGTACAACATTGACTATCTTCTGCTGAGCTTCCTCTACATCCTTTACCCGGACGGGCCCCATGAATTCCATATCTTCCTTAAGCATTTCCGCCGCGCGTTTCGACATATTTTTAAAGAATTTGGCGCGGAGATCCTCTGTGGCTCCCTTAAGGGCAAGTCCAAGCTCTTTGAGTTCAATTTCCCTGAGAACTCTCTGAAGTGAACGATCGTCAAGGCGTAATATATCTTCAAACACGAAGAGTCTTTTCTTGATTTCTTCCGCCAGCTCAGGATCGTTTTCTTCCAAATATTCCATAATATTACGCTCCGTAGCTCTGTCCGCGCTGTTTATTATTGCAACTACGGCGTCAACACCACCAGCAAGCGTAAAGTCCTGCCCCATGACCGTACTAAGTTTACGTTCAAGCACTCTTTCTACCTCTCTTAGTATTTCAGGCGTTATGCGATCCATTTTGGCTATTCTTTTTGCCACTTCAGCCTGCATTACAGCCGGTAAGCCGCTTATTATCAAGGCAGCCTGCTGAGGCTCCAGATATGACATAATAAGAGCTATCGTCTGCGGGTGCTCTCCCTGAATGAATCCCAATACCTGCTGCGGGTCCGTATGGCGCATGAAGTCAAACGGCCGAACCTGAAGGCTCGCGGTAACTCGACTAAGCAAGTTTTGCGCGCGTTCGGGCCCTAATGCCCTTTCAAGGATATCCCTCGCATACTCGACCCCTCCGCGCGCCATAAATTCACGCGCCATCAAAATTTCCTGAGCTTCTTTCATTACCTCAAGCTTAAGCTCAGGGGGAACTTTCCTAAGATTGGCAATTTCAAGCGTAACTATTTCTATTGAAGTGTCATCCAATAATTTGTAAATTTCAGAAGCTATTTCGTTTCCCAGTGTCACCATAAGGACGGCAACTTTTTCTCTCCCGAGAAGGTTGGATTTTTTACCCGCCATAATGCTTCACCTACTAATCCTCAGATAGCCATTCATTTATTAAGTTAGCAACTTCTTTGGGATTACTGCGCGCATAAGCTTTAAGCTGTTCTTCAAGCACGGATATTTCACCCTGTGCCGCGATCATATCAGGAGAAGTAAGCATTTCCTGAATGGTAGGAATATGCTTTATATCCTGAGATGCTCTGCTCATGGCAAGCATAATTTTCCTTCTCTTCCACCAAAGGTAAACTAAAACAGAACCCACTAAGATCACAACTAAACCTATTGTACCCATGACAACCAATGAAACAATCCTGTCTTGCCTCATTTGTTCCGCTAAAGCATCCGCAAGTGCTGTTGAAAACCTCATAGACTGAACGACTAAGTTATCCCCCCGTAATTCATTCAGTCCAATCGCGGATGAAACCAAATCTTTGACCTCATTTATACGCTGCTCTTCCAATTCTCCGTCAACTATGACGGACGCAGTTAAACGCCTTATACTTCCGGGCGTAAGAACTTCATTTCTTTCACGTGTCGTTATTTCATAGTTATTTGTGGCTTCAGCCCTGCTATAATCACTGTTTATATTCTGAGTTGATATGGCATACCCGGGAATATTCGTCGTGGTGCCAGGGGCGCCTCCGGGAGCCGCTCCCGTTCCCTGATAGGTTTCTTCCATAGTCTGCTGGCTGCGGAGAACTCCCCTGCCCGTATCTCCGGGAATAAATTCTCTGAACATGCTCGTTCGTTTATCGAAATCAAGCTCAACCCTTACTCTAACAACAACTTTACCTGGCCCGTAAACACGCTCAAGCATATTTCTTGCCTTCGCCTCAAGCTCTTTCTCCTGCTGGCGCTCAAGCTCTCTTTGCACGGAAGATATTGCGCGCCCGTCCGAGCCGCCGTAAATGAATAATTCGTTATCTATCATATCCGAAAGGATATTCCCAAGCGCGTCAACAACAGTAACATTTTCAGGCAATAATCCCTGTACGCTGCGGGATACTAAATGAACTACGGCTTTCACCTGCTCGGGCCTCATTTGAGTGCCGGACCGAAGCCTCAACAAAACCGACGCGCTCGAAGGCGTTTGCTGTTCAAGGAATAAACGCTGTTCGGGAAGGACTATATTGACCTTCACATGATCCACAACGTCAATGAGCTTTATCGTCCTGGTCAACTCTCCTTCAAGAGCCCGCACATAGGCTATCTTTTGCTGAAATTCGCTCATTCCCATTTTTGTATCATCGAAAATTTCATATCCGGTGCTTCCGCCTTTGGGTAAACCGGCCTGGGCAAGCGCAAGCCTGGTTTCATGAACATGATTTTTAGGAAGAAGTATGGCATTAGCCCCGGATTCCAATCTGTAAGGGATATTATTTTCTCTGAGGAACGCTACTATCGCTCCCTGATCTTCCATATCCAAGCCTGAAAAGAGAGGCTCATAAGACGGAGAACTTCCGAAAATAACGATCAAAATAAGCAGAAGAAGAACTCCACCGCCGGCAAGGAGTATGGATAATTTTTGCCACCCTTTAAGAGTGGCCCACAACATCAATAATTTATCAATAGCTTGTCTGATTTTATCCATGATCAACTCTGTAATCTTGAAATCTGCTGATAAGCCTCCAACAGCTTGTTACGCACCTCCATGAGCATACTGAACGCTACTCCAGCCCGCGATGACGCGAGAACTACCTCGGAAATATCGTCCACATCTCCCACTGCTAACCGCTGTATCAGCTTATCCGACTCCATCTGCAAATTATTTACACCCTTCATTGAATCCACTAATAAAGTTTCAAAAGGCTTTATTTCATCAATGGAAGGACTTGTACTTTTTTTAAATTTATCCGATTTGCCGATTTTTAACGCATACTCGGAAAGGTCAATTCTAAAATCGCTCATAATTTTTTACCTCCATTGGCATATCAGTATAACATTAAATAAATTAAAAGAGGAGCAATACGCCCCTCTCTTTTTTTTATTTTTTATTAAATTTTTAAGATCGCATTATTTCAAGCGCACTGGTCCACATGGTTTCAGCCGTATCCGCAACCGCGAGGTTGGCTTCATATCCCCTCGTTTCTTCGGCTGCTAAAAAATAAATAGATTTTTTTTAATCTTTTGTTTGCAAGAACGCAGGCAAAAATTTTTTTGCCAAATATTAGCGAATATAGATTGATTAAAGTTGAGACATATACTATCCTTCTATAATTATATTTATACCAATTCGCAATCAAACGTATGTTTTATCGTCTTTGCGAGCGCAGCGCGGCAATCCAGTTGTTTTTGCATTTCATCCTTATTGATTGCGAATTGGTATTTAGACGTTACTAAGCATTCTTGTAATCGGTGAAAACGGGGTTTGAGAAAATCGCTCACCGAAGTATCATGGTAAGCGATTTTGGTGGTTTATTCGATTAAACTAATCTCAGAACAATAAAAGTCTATTGCACCATTTTCATAATCCACAAAATGATATCTGCAATCGTTTGCCCACCCTTGCTTTTTCATATCTAAAATATCAAATCCCATAATTTGATTGTTATGGCGATCGATTTTTAAACTACTTACATCAAAAAATTTGATTTTCAAAGGAATATCCGCATCTTTTTGATTTGCAACAAAAGAAATATCTGCATTGAAATGTTCTTCTCCTATTTCATCATGTTCGAAACGGAAATTGAATCCTTCAATTATCATAATTTCAGAAAACTTAACAACTTTACTTCCCACGACGATGTATCTATTTAACACTTCTATCACAGTTACCTCCATAAATCGTATCTTTTTTCTGAGTAACTATCTGCACCTTTTGCGGTCAGCCATGTTCGTATATGCAAAGGTATCGACCGCCGGTTTATCAATGTACGATTTTTCATCCCAGCATTTGCATTGAATAGCCCAAAAATCTCCCTCGACCGTCCGCGCCACGAGGTCAATGCCCGTATCTTTGCCGCCGAACGCTTCACGATAGGGAAACTCGCTCCATAGCCATACGTCCGCAAATTTTCCTTCGTAGACTGGATACGTTTTAAGAAACGCCTGCATAAGCCGCTCAAAACGCGCTCCCTTGTCATGCTCTGAGAAAGATACGGAGCGGTATTTTTGTAGCCTGGACTCCCGGAACACATAACGATGAATGTCGAAATAACTAGAATACGTGTAGGTTTAGAGCGATAAGCCTGCCTCGTTATGTGATTCTCATAACGAGGCGAAGCAATCAACACATACTCTTGATATTGCTGTACTTATGAGGTCCTCGTTATGAGTTACCCGGGAATCCAGGTTGTAGGATATCCTGAAAATTTTTTATAGTCATGTCGCCCAATATCCTTCGCCTGCGATTTCCAGAAATAGGTCATGTCAGCTGCATACACCATATAGAAGATAAAAATTATACATTATTACAGCTTTTCCATGGACATATCGGGCAGTTTTCGATTTTTTGCTCCCATGGGCCAACGGCAGCTGTTTCAGCCATTTTGACAATTTTGGCTTCTATCTTATCGAAACTTTCATTATTTGACATATCAAATAATTTGCAATCTTTTACTGAAATTATTCCGACAGACGATAAATTGCCCTTCAAACGATGAAGCGCGAAGGAATAAAAAACCAACTGATTTTTATATAATTCCAATATATCATCATTCGGATTTGTCTTCCAATCACGTAAATGTACCCCCTCTTCATCCTCCCAGAAAACGTCGAAAGCCCCCGTTAATTTTATTTTGCCGGCAACGGATATTTTAAATTTAACTTCCCGTTTCAGTTTACTTTCAAAGTACAACCTGCGGAACTGCCCCCCCATTTCAGAGTACGCAAAATTCAAAAGCCACCGCCTTATTTTTTCCCTGTTCGCCCCTACCCTGTAAACAGCTCGCAGGGACGGCGGAAGCAAGCGGACGGCATTTCCGGCCTCCCCGCGCGGAAGGTAACGGTCAAGGTCTTCGGCTGAGTAATCCCACCTGGAAAGTATCCAATGAGTTATCGAGCCAATGTCCTTTCCCGACAGGTCATCTCCTTTATCAAAAATATCCGGGTATTTTTTAAAATCAATATCTATTCCCTGCCTGTGTCTCCGCCTCCATGCGAACGGGCACCATTCAAAAAGAGCGTAAGACGTTGCCGATATACGGGTCAATGACACATCGCGGGCAGGAAGTTCAAGTTTTACAACATTCTTCGAAGTATTTTCAAGGAGGCACACAGGGAGTATATTTTCCTTTTGCGCGAATAAGGAGCTTGTGAGCTTTTCATTTATGACTTCAACCGGAACTATATCATTTTTTACGTTCCAGCCGGTCAAATATTGAAGCCAGCTTCCGCTCTCCGCATTTCCCTCCTCGTCCGTTATGCCGCAGAACAATATGGAGTCCTTTGCGCGGGTTGCAGCCACATAAAACAGCCTTTGGTATTCCTCCGTCTCCGCTTCATCTTCAATGGCGTAATGAAACGTTTTGAACAGCTCATGTTTTGAGGCGAACAGCCCTAAATGTTTTGACGCCGTAAGTGATTTGGTGTTTCCTTTCCTTTTTGGGAGGCGTTCGGTCCCGTAAATTGTCACGAATGGAAATTCCAGCCCTTTTGAAGCGTGTACAGTAAGAAGTTTCACGCACTTGTCATCGGTGATTTGCGGTTCTTCAAAGCGGTTCCCGGATTTAAGGGATTTCGACAGCCATTCCGAGCAACCGTGTATGCTTCTGCAAATCAGGCTTTCATAATCCTCCGCCAACCGCGATGCGTAACGCATGTTCGCAAGCGCCCTCAACCTTTGCGGAGCAGGGATATTTTCAAGCCAGCTCAAATTATCCAAAAAATAATTCAACACCGCCGCCCCGCCTTTGAGCTTCCCCGTCCTTCTTAAAAAATCTTCCCGATCTTTATCGCGCGGCGATAAAAATGAACCGCGCCAGCCCGTGTTTGAAAGTTCGTCTTCGGGAAAAGCGATCGCCCTGAGCATGTTTACTATGTCCGTAACTTCCGTGTGCTCAAACCATGATACGTTCCCCTCCGCGCTCAGCGGTATGCCAGCTTTTGAAAAAGCGTCCTCTATCAGCGTCCATGAGGCACGAGTCTGAGTCAATACAGCGCAGTCCCCCCATTCAAAAGGCCGCAGGCATTTTTCCTTTGAATCCCAAACCGTTGATCCTCCGGCTTTCCAGTGCAAAATGGTTTCCGTTAATTTGCCGAGCAGCCTCTTTTTCACCTCGTCGATTTTCTCCTTTACTTCGCGCTCCCCTCCGATGGAAGCTTCGCCGTCGTGATCAGGCTCCTTTTTCGCCGCCCTTTTATCTTGCTTCTCAATCAGCATCGCCATCATGGGCAAAGTTCCCGAATCCCGTTCCCTATCGGCGTCTCCCGAAAGATCTTCATATTTGAGCCCTTTTATGGTCGCCCCGAGGTTTTCAGGCCATATATAACGGAAAAGCCCGTTTATCTTATGGTAAAGCCCGCTCCTCATGCGAAAACTTTTATCCATTTTTATATAAACGCTGTTTTTATTTTTTACGCTTTCCCTGACGTAGCTCTCAAATATCGAAAGGTCGGCGTTCCTGAACCTGTATATGGACTGTTTGGGGTCGCCGACCACGAATACGTTTACGTCACTGCCCTTGCCCATTGAGCGGATCATTTGCTCCTGGAGAGGGTCCGTATCCTGAAATTCATCCACCATGACCTGTTTGAAATTTCTTTTGGGATCGCGGGCTATGCCTTCCGAGCCGAATTTTATGAGGTCCGCAAACGTAAGCATTTTATTTTCCCTGCGCCTTTCTTCGATCACCCTCCAGCAAACCGAGCATAACTTTATCAGGGCTTCTCTTTCGCTCATATCGTCGGGATAATTCGATATTATTTCATCCACCGATAAATTTTTGGATATAGCCAGTAAGTCCTTATGTCTTTTTTTCCATTCCGCCGCCGGTTCGCCGAGGCATAAATTGACGGTTTCGGAAAGCGAGCCGAAGTTAGCTCTTTTCAAAGGGGATCCCATAAGGTCTTTAAAGAAATTTATAAGCTCGTCATTGTGTTCGATCTTTTTCCCGTACCACCTGTTTATAAGTCCATGAAAATTTAAAACGTAATCAGAAATTTTGCCTTTCTTTTCGAGGAACAAAGCAATCTCGCCACTTATTTCATGGAGGACGGCATGCCATTTTTCATAAGCCGATTTGAATCTTGACATTGAGCTTCTCTTAACTTTTTCCACGACTTTTTCCATCACGCTGTCGTGGCGCATTTGCAAAAACTCTTCATGAGAGCTCCCAAGCGCGGAATGTATTTCCTCGCACTCTCCCGACAGGACGGCAATGTCCTGCGGCGCCCATTTCGAGAGGATCTTTTCGAGCGAGGCGGCATCCTTGAAATGTCCCGTTATGGTTTCGTCCAATTCCTCGATTTTCCTTCCCAATTCCTCGGTCAGCTCATCCGCCTGAGGCAGCGAAATTATTGACGAAGCGGGGTCCAAACCGAGTATCAGCGCCGATTCCTTTAACATTCCGGAAGCGAACGAATGAATGGTCAATATGTGCGCGTCGTCAAAACGGGAGAGCGCCCCCTGCAAAATTACCTTCTCGTTCTCAGCCGCCGAATTTATTTTTTCATTTATCACCGACTCGATTCTTTTCTTCATTTCCTGAGCCGCTTTTTCGGTAAACGTAAGCGTGATGATATTTTCAACATTGCACCCGCAATTTCTGTCGGTTAATATTGACGCATAGCGCGAAGCGAGCGTCCACGTTTTGCCCGTCCCCGCTCCGGCGCTCACCGTTATAAGGCTCTCGCGCGCGTCTATCGCGGCTTGCTGAGCCTCATTCGCATTTGCGTCCGCCGTTATTTTCACATCCATGCACATCACATCCTCTCAACAATTATTCTACACGGTACTTGACATACGGGCAACTTTCGCACATTATCTAATGTAAGAGGTGATGAGCGTGTGCTTATAAGAAAAGAATTCGCTTTTGACGCGGCTCATAATTTAACGGAATATCATGGCAAGTGTGAACGCCTGCACGGGCACACTTACCGGATCGCCGTTGTTGTAAAAGGGACGCCTGACAAAGAGTGCATGGTAATAGATTTTTGCGAACTCTCCTCCATTGTGAAAGAACGGGTTTTAAATGTGCTTGATCATTCCTATATCAACGAAATATTGCCGCAGCCAACTGCGGAAAATATCGCGGTATGGATATGGAAACAAATAGAACAGGCGGTTTTACGCGACAATTGTAAACTTGAAACCGTTGAAGTCTGGGAAACCGCTTCAAGCTGCGCCGTATTATGTTCGGAGGATATGGGGTGATCCACATGCGTGACGTACAATCTGAATTGGATAAACGCAACATACCCATAAACAGGGTCGGAATAAGCGGTATTTCTTATCCCATAACCGTTCTGGATAAAGAAAGAGGATCGCAGGAAACAGTTGCGAATGTTGTAATGGCAGTTGCTTTACCGCATGAATACCGCGGAACTCACATGAGCAGATTCGTGGAAACGCTGGAAGAATTCAGAGGAAGGATTTCCCCCAATGAGCTTGAAAACCTTACCGATCATCTTTTAGTCAGACTTGAAGCGTTTAAAGCTGAAGTCATATTCCGTTTTCCCTATTTTATCCGTAAGAGCGCGCCGGTTTCAAAACGCGAAAGCTGGTCGCGCTATGATGTTACGTTTAAAGCGGAAAAAACAAAGGACAAATTTGATATGGTGACGGAAATTATTGTCGCCGTCCAGACTCTGTGCCCCTGTTCCAGGGAAATTTCCGATTTTGGCGCCCATAGTCAGCGCGCGCATGTCCGGCTTGCCGTGAGAATGAAGGAGTTCATATGGATGGAAGAACTGATTTCGATTGTTGAAAATTGCGCTTCCGCTCCGACATTTTCCCTGCTCAAACGGGAAGATGAAAAATTTGTTACGGAACACGCGTACAATAACCCGCGCTTCGTGGAGGATGTAGTCAGGGAAATAGTCCTTAAACTGGAAACGGATAAACGTATCTCGTGGTTCAGGATACTGGTATCAAGCAGTGAGAGCATTCATAACCATGATGCCTTTGCTGAGGTGGAACGTGTCTGCGATTAAAAATACCGCAAAAAACCAAAATACAGAAAAAAAAGCCGCTGTAAGAAAACTTGCGGCGAAAAGTAAACGTGGGGATAAAACAATTGAAAATTCTTACGAGAATTTGATTAGGCGTTTTCTTTACTATGGAGTTGTTCTTTTGATCACAATAACGGCTTTCAGGTTATATTTCTTTTGGCTTGACGCTTACAGGTTCTCGCATCCCGCTGTTTTTCAGGCGCAATCCGGCGTGTATGCCGAGGAAATACCGTTTGAAGGAGTGCTGCTTTGGGAGGAAAGGCTGATTTACGCTCCAAACGCGGGAACAGTGTCGTACCCGTCATTAATCCCAAGGAGAGTGAGAAGGGGAGAAATATTATGCAGAATAGACGGCACGGCCGTAAATTCTCCGGAACCCGGTTATTTCTCCCCTGCCTTTGATGGTTACGAAGGAGATTGGAATTACTCCGACCTTTGGCCGGGAACTTCTCCTTTGCCGTCACCGCCAAGAGTCTCAACCATTCCAAACGGGACATACGTCGAAAACATGCAGCCGGTGGGAAAACTTATAGCTCAGCCGCAGGAGCTTCGCGCTATAGCGTGGGTCGACTTCACGCCGTCATTGATACAGGACATTGACCGCGGCAGGATAAGGATCAAGCGGAGCGAAAATGACTGGGGGCTTTGGGCTGAAATAAGAACTAAGGTCATAATATCTCAAAAAATAAAGTTATACGTCACTTTACCGTTTTTCACACCGGAAATGACGGAAATAAGAACATTTTCATGGAAAATAAATGTTGGCGACAGAAATGGTATTTACGTACCAAATTCTTCTGTTATATTTAGAGGCGGAGTAATGGGAGTTTACCTGATAAGAGGAAACGAAGCGGTATTCAGGGAAATTGAAGCTTTTCATGCGGATGAGGATAATTTTTTCATAACTTCGGGAGTCATTCCGGGAGATATGCTGATTCTTGACGCGGGCAAAGCCCGTGAAGGGCAGGTCAATATATGGTAATCGAAACTATAGCTCAAAGAGTTGCATTGGTCCGCAGGGAAATTGCGGAAACCGCCGCCATTGCAGGCCGCTCGGAGGACGAAATCTCATTAGTGGCGGTTACAAAAACACGAACCGTTCCGGAGATGCTTGAATCTCAACCTTTGATCGACGCTATCGGAGAAAACCGAGTGCAGGAAGCGGAGACAAAAAAAAACAGCGCCGTTTGGAACAAGCCATGGCGCATGATCGGAAATCTGCAAAAAAATAAGGTGCGCAAAGCCCTTGAAATTTTTGATACAATAGACTCCGTAAATTCTATTGAGCTTGCTTTAACTTTACAGCGTATATTGCGCGAAAAAAATGATAAAATTTTACCCGTACTGATAGAAATTAATACATCCGAGGAAAATTCCAAAATGGGAATATCTTTGGATGATGTTTATTACCTTGTGAATACTGTGCTTGAATGTGAAAATTTATATCTTGAAGGGTTCATGACTATGGCTCCTTTTACCCAGGAAGAATATAGCATAAGAAAATCTTTCGCAAAACTGCGGGAAATTACCAAAATGTTCAGAGCAAAAACCGGTTTGCCGTTACCGGTCATATCCATGGGTATGAGCTCAGATTTTCGTCCGGCCATATTGGAAGGCAGCACTTTAGTCAGGATAGGGACTGCATTGTTCGGCTCGCGGGGGCCGGCAAAATGAAAAGCGTTTGAGGGGGGGAGCTTTACATTGAAAAAAATCTTGAAATGGTTTGGATTTGGAGAAAATGAAACTAATGAATACGACGGCGAATACAGGAGAAAAAAAAATTCGCATTCCACCGCCCGCGATAAATTTATCGGAGGCAACTCTTATAACAGCAATTATGAAGATTATGACGACGATAAATATGAGCGGGCTCCATTAAAAAACGGATTGATCTTATTCAAGGGACTCCCTTCCACAGAAGATAAACTGCGATTGAGGGAAGCCCTGCTTGACGGCTGCATAATTTTATTGGACCTGAGCGGGGTCACGCCTGAGAGGATAGAAGATGGAAGGCAATTTATAACATTTATGCACGGCGTATCTTTTGCCAATAACGGTGAATTTGACAGATTGAGCCCAAGGCTTTTCTACGTTTCTCCCCATCCAGGCATGGTTAAGGCCATGACCGGAGCAAATACGGAGAAAACACAGGGAGATGAAGCTTAATGGAAAACCTTCTCAGGGGGAAAGACATAGAAACGCGCATATTAAAAAAAACCACTTTCGGCGGATATTCCATACCGGAAGTGGATGAATTTCTCGACCAAATCAGCGAAGATTTGGAGCTTTACGTAAAGCATATAGAGGAACTTGAACGGAAAATAATTCAGCTCGAAAACGAACAGAAAGAATATAATGAGATGAAGGACTCCATTCAGGAAACTCTTTTTGCCGCTCAGAGAGCAGGCAAACAGATAGTGCTTGAAAGCCAGCGCGTCGCTGCGGAAAATGAGGCTGAAGCGGAAAATATTTTAAGTGAAGCGCGGGAAGAATGCCAGAGAATAATACAGGAAGGCGAGCAAGTCTTAAAACAAAGCCAGTTTGAACGGGAACAAATAATTAAGGACGCGGAGAATGAAGTAAAGGAAATGAGAGATTCAATAGTAAAATTAAAGGAAGAAAGAATAGAATTCATTGATTTAAGCGAAGAGCTTGTAAAAGAATATATCGGTACTCTCTCAAAATGGAGGGAGAACACGGAAAATTATTAAGGCCTTTCCTTGATTGAGCTTTCAGATCCTGTTCGTTATATAAAAGGCGTGGGAGAACTGCGCGAAAATCTTCTGAGGAAAGTCGGAATATCAAAATCAGAGGACCTTCTTTTTTATTTTCCATACAGATACGAAGACAGAAACACTCCCACCAAAATATCGCTCCTGAGCCCAAGTAAGCCCGGAGAAAAAAGCCTCGTCATTGCCCGCGTAGTAGCGGTGGAAAAAAGGCGTGCCAACAGGAAAAATTTTTTTATAACCTCAGCTTTGATTTGCGATGAAGACGGCAATTCAGTTCAGGCGGTCTGGTTCAACATTCCCAATTTGGAGAGGACCCTCACGCCCGGCAAGCTCGTTTCGCTGTATGGCAAAGTGGAATTTCGAAACGGGTGGCAGATAACTTCGCCCGAAATAGAGGTCATTGACGATGAATCCGACGCAAATTCAGGGATAATTCCAATTTACCCCACAACCGCCGGCCTTTCTCAAAAAATTTTAAGGCGCGTAATAAATACGGCTATCGAAGCGCTCCTGCCAAAATTAACTGATTTCATGCCCTCCCAAATAAGGAAAAAAATACCGCTTGCGCAGGCGGTAAAAGCCCTTCATTATCCGAAAGACCGTTCCGAATGGAAAGAAGCGCGCAACAGACTTGTCTTTGACGAATTTTTCCTTTTGCAGGCCGGGTTGGGGCTCAGGAGAAAAATAATAAAATCCAAGTCCGCCCCTTCCATTATCCCAGGCGGTAAATTCAATAATTTTCTGTCATCGCTTCCATTTGACCTCACGGCAGCCCAAAGTAAAGTCCTGAATGAAATATTGGACGATATGAAAAAAGACCATCCCATGAACCGCCTCCTGCAAGGGGACGTGGGATCGGGAAAGACCGTGATAGCCGCCGCAGCTCTGATCGCGGCATTGGACAGCGGAAAGCAGGGCGCGCTCATGGTCCCCACGGAAATTTTAGCGCAGCAGCATTATTTCAGATTAAAAAACATGCTGCCGGATATAGCCATACTGTCGGGTTCTCTCAATGCAAACGAAAGAAAACCGATAATCGAAGGGCTCAAGTCCGGGGAAATAAAAACAATTGTCGGGACGCACGCTTTGTTAAGCGACAGCGTGTCGTTTTCGTCATTAGGGCTGGTTATAGTAGACGAACAGCACAGATTCGGAGTCTTACAGAAGCAATCCCTGGTATCAAAAGGTTTTCCGATAATGCACCCGCATGTGCTTGTCATGACGGCCACTCCGATCCCGCGTACTTTAACTTTATCGGTATACGGAGACCTTTCCGTATCGGTCATCAACGAACTGCCGCCGGGGCGTCAGCCGGCGGAGACCCGCGCCGTATCAAATTCAAAGCTCAGGGATGTTTTGCGATTCGTGCTGAAGAGCGCGCGCCAGGGGCGGCAAATATATTGGGTATGCCCGCTCATAGAGGACAGTGAAAACATCAATATCGCCTCCGCGGCAAAAAGATGCGAAGATTTACGCAAAATCCTTGGATTACGCACGGAGCTCATACACGGCAGATTGAACGGAAACGCGAAGAACAAAATCATGCGGGAATTTGAGAGCGGGAATATTGACCTTCTCGTTTCAACTTCGGTGATAGAGGTCGGGGTTGACGTCCCTAACGCTTCCGTTATGGTGATAGAGGGAGCCGACAGGTTCGGGCTTTCTCAGTTGCATCAACTGAGGGGGCGTATTGGCAGGGGCGCTGAAAAAGGCTGGTGTATCCTTGTTTCCAACCCTAAAACTCAGGAGGGAAAAGAGAGGATAACGGCGATGGCCCAAACGGCCGACGGTTTCAGGATAGCCGAGATGGATTTGAAGATCAGGGGGCCGGGCGAAGTCTGCGGCATACGGCAGCACGGGATAACCGATTTTCGCGTGGCGGACCTTATACGCGATCATGAAATTTTAATGGACGCGAGGAACGAAGCGGAAAAATTGTTAGATTCTGACCCCGGATTGAAAAATGAACCGTTATTGTTTCATTCCATCATGGAACGTTTAGGAGAGGCGCTGGATATAGCGGAGACGGCTTAAATTTAAATATGTTTTCATGCATATAGTATATGCCTTATACCAATTCGCAATCAAACGTATGTTTTATCGTCTTTGCAAGCGCAGCGCGGCAATCCAGTTGTTTTTGCATTTCATCCTTATTGATTGCAAATTGGTATTAGATTTTATAGCAATTTCATAAAATGTATACTATATGACATGCCTACAAACCATGATAAACACGACGATTGTGATAATACACGTAGAGCGAAATTGCTATATAGCAATTTCATGAAATGTATACTATATGATATGTCTGTAAACTTTGATAAACACAATGATTGTGATAATACACGTAGAGCGAAATTGCTATAATTTTGCAAGCCACTATAAAGACAAAAGCAAAAGACAAAAACGGGCGGCAAGATGCCGCCCCTACAATTTTTTATCTTTTGCTTTTGTCTTTATAATTGTGTATTGTAAACTTTTCATTGCTTTTTACTGTAATCCGACAGCTTTTGCCCCTGCCCTTATAGCCTTTGCCATGAGCTCCATGCTCTCATCGCTCATACAAATATCTATGCCAAAAACAGCCGTTTGCTCAAGTATCGAATGAGTTACGGGCCATTCATTCGGGCGGTAAAGCGGAAAAAAGCCGCTTACGCCGCAGTTACAGCAGGAATTAGCGCGAACCTTCGCGGAATACTCCCTCAATACTTCCCAATGACGCGCATAATGCCAGGTATTATCGGACAAATTCCCGCAGGCTGACCCATGTTCTTTGACGGCATTCTGAAATTTACGGGCCGATTTAACATCGGGAAGCAGGTAAATTATGTTCATTGCCGTCTCTCCGTCCATATCGGAGCTCTTGCGTAACTTAAGCCCTTCAATGGCTCCAACTTCGTTCAATATCCTGTTTTTGTTATTTTTCATGCGTTCAAGGGCCATATCAAGTTTTGACAACTGAGCCAATCCTATCGCGCCCTGCATTTCGCTCATTCTGTAATTGAAGCCGAGACACGCTTTGCCCTCAGCTCCCCTTTCAATTGATTTATTATGTATATGTCCATGGTCATGGTAATATTCCATCCGGCGGTAAAGAGATTCATCATCAGTTAATATGAGTCCTCCCTCTCCGACCGTAAGAACTTTATAAGGGTCAAGGCTGTAGGTTCCCCATTTTCCGATAGTTCCGGAATATTTGCCGCGGTATTTCGCGCCCATCGCCTGACACGCGTCCTCAAACAGGAAAAGTCCATAATCTGAGCATAGCTCCTGAAACGCGTCCATATCAGCGCATCCGCCCATCATGTGGACTGGCATTATGGCGCGCGTCCTGTCGGTTATATGTTCAACAACACTGCGAGGGTCAAGGTTAAGAGATTCGTCTACCTCGGCAAAGACCGGAACAAGCCCGTTTTCCAGAATAGCCTCTATGCTGGCGATGAACGTAAAAGGAGTTGTTATGACCTCGTCTCCCGGCTGGAGCCCGCTGGCTTTCAAAGCTACAAAAAGGGCAGCTGAACCATTGCATACCGCGAGGCAATACTTCGCGCCCATTTTAGAAGCAATCGCATTTTCAAACTCCTCGCATCGATATATCTCATCCCTTGTCCTCACAAAAGAGTAGCGGTGAACCATTTTTCTTTTTATTACATCAGTTACCGCATCAATTTCCTTTTGGTCATAAAGCTCAAATCCGGGCATTATAAAACCTCCTGTATTTTATTGATTTTTTTCTAACATAAGAATGCCTGAATACCTTAAAACATCGTCCGACATAATTTCATAAAGCACCATTCCTGAAGGAGTCACAAAAATCAAGTCATTATCGTTTGATGCTTTTTCTCCAACAAAATCTCCTAAAATAAATGAAAATTTAAAATCCATTTCACCTTGTAGGAATAAAAGCTCATCTTTTCCCCATTTATCAACAATTTGCCCTATTATTTTTTCAGAGATGCGTTGACCGTCCGGTATTATATCTGCCGAAGCCAGCGCAAGCTCTCTCTCTATTTTCGTTGGAATGCGAGGGAATGCGCGTTCTTCAGGTTTCATTTTGAGGGCTTCTTCCGCTTTCATGCTTATTCTCGCCGCATTGGCCGATCCTTCTAATTCTTTTAGAGATAACAGAGCTTCATACCCATAACGTCCCAAGTTGAAACGCATATAACGGAAATCAAAATCGAAAGGTTTTATAGTTCCATCTTTAAGGCGGGCAACCTGATTATTTGCGGTAAGCCTTCGTGGGTCCAGCGCGGGAGTATTCATCAAAGTGATGAGCGCGCAAAAGATCAGTATTACAACAAGATTTATCTTTCCTATCGTATTAGGCCATTTTTTTACAATTATCATTACTGCATAACCAATTCCCCAAATACCGATAATTGCAAGCATCGCAGCGGCTTCGATCCGGTCAACGCTCCATCCGTACTGCCCTATCCTCAGACCCAGAGAATATATGCAGAGAGCGGAGTAAAAAGGCAGCGTTAATAATCCGGCTTTTGCCGCCATATTTATGGATATGGCAAACGGAATTCTGCTACCGTCAAGCCAGGCAGCATTTGCAAGGCATATCAGGGATATTTGGAGCAGTAGCATCAATGTACTCGCTTGCCCCGTATCCAATAACGGTTTCAAGCCGGAAAAAGGCAAATAACAGATGAAAAGTATAGAAACTACGGCAAAAGGAGGCAGCAACCATGCCAAAATGGACAATATCCACCTGCCTACCGAATCTATGCCTGGACGCTTGAGCCCCAGAGTTATAGACACAGCGACTATAAAACTGGTTAAAATGCAAAATACGAGAGGGTCGGATATATACACTGAAAGGGCTTTAAACCCTGTTATTTCAAATAACCGAGCGGAAATATGCAACAGCAGCCAAAAAAGCCCCGTGGCCACGGCGGCTTGAAAGAGTAGGAACACATTGCGGCAAAACTGGAAGAATATTTCAGAATATGGGATATGCCAGCTCCAACTGGCTATCCTGCACTGAAAATAGGGCAGTATAAAAAATGCCGCTATACATAAGGCTACAAAACTTGTGTTTGACACAGCTGCGGGAATTACGGCATCTGACGCGGGCATCATAGACCAAAGCCAGTAAAGTCTTAGTAAGACCAGAGCTATAAATAATCCGCTGATAAAACGCGCAAGTCTTCTCCCCCAATGATCCTGAGAAAGCCAAAGGGTTATCGGTATTATAACTATTATTGAAAGCGGCATGAATGAGTACACATTCTGCCTTGCAATTAAAGCCGTGGCTTGCGTCTGTACGAAATTTCCAAAGAACGGAGCGACTGTTTGCCCGCTAAAGTTTGTCCACAGCAAAAAACCTTGAAGAAGCGCAGTTAAACCTACCCAAAAGTACCTTTTTTTATCCGTATGGTACATTTTATTTAACATAAGTGTAGATTATGCCTTCGATTTTGCTTGGAAGCAAGCGTGTCTCAAAAAAAGCCTCTTTTTCTTTAAGCACTACCCTGTTGAGTCTGAGCGGTAAAGTAACCGTTTTTAAGTCTAAAATCGGCTGTATCTTGTCAAGCGCCATATTTGTTATATATTCAGGGACGTCAAGCCTGTTCAGCTTCAAAGACGTATCTTCAAGCCATATTTCCTGGCCGCCAACTATGCGCAATTTACTTTCTATCTCAATTAAGACATCAAAAGTAAAAAGAAGTTTTACGCTGTATTCGCCGCTGCCGCTTAAACCGCCGGGTGAAATTTTAAGATTAAGGTTGCGCCAGCTATCATCGCCATCTCCGATAACCCGCTTTTGAAGGTCCGCGTTTATATCATCCTCTAAAAGGCGACAGGTTGCATAAGCTTCCAAAGCGGAAACACATTCGACCTTATCGGATGCCCATTCTTCAGGATCGTTAAATTGGGCTTCAATTAACTGGAATGTCAGTCTGTCAATTCTGACACCACTTATATTGCAGCCGATTATATCCATGTAGATATTTTTAAAAAGCCCTGTTTCGTCCGGCTCTTCTTCTACTATAAGTTCTGCCGATTCTGGGTTAAACTTTTCAATATAAAACCTTAATAATTCTGTCGTAATGTCCGTAGGTTCAACCCTGCCTTTGTATGAAAAATCCGCAGAAGATGCGGTCATGGAAAACAGCAGGCACAGCGCCGTCACTAACAAAATAATTTTTAAAGTTTTCGTCAAAATACTCACTCCTTTTGGCTTATGATTTTACATTATAAGCAAATAAGAGATAAAAATGTTTACTTAAACAATATTAATGCTATGCACCCTGACATAAATAGAAATAAGTAAATTTCAAACAGCATTTTATGTTTTTCAATAAAATCATTAGTTGCGCGGTGAAAAAGCTTTTTACATGAAACGGAATCAAAGATGGTTATAGCTATGTAATACAAACTTGGGACAAAATAAAAATCAGGTGCGCAAAACCAGGCAATTGCTCCGAAAAGAACCGACAGCGATAATGTTTGAATAAACCAAAAACGATTTATTGTTATGTCATTTATATATTTAACGACGACAACTGCATACAGTACTGCCGTTTTATAGCCCCATTCCCTGATTATCAAATATGGAGACACAATAAAAAAAAGATGATATAAAATTACGAATGAAATACCTATTATTTTTGATATCGTGCCCGGTTTATCTTTTTTCGTCCTGATTCCCGCAAACTGCCTTAGCGCGGGCGTTGATTCCATTGCCTCCGCCATGTGTTTTGCAATGACCGTGAACATATCGAATAAAACATCTTCTTCGCCCCTATAGTCAAAAAGCTCTTCTTTGTTCAGGAAAGATTTTGCCTCTGAGGTTATTTCCGAGAAAACTTCCGAAGTATCTCTATCCCAGAAGTTTTTGTCAGTGAAAGGAGTTTTGTTGTCCATATAGAATTTTATCCAACTCGACATGAGGCTCCCTAAATTTTCAGGCAACTCTTTAATTATTTTTGATATGGCTCCGGCGTGGAAAGATGCCTGCGCTCCATCCCTCAGATGGTGTTCTATGAACTCCTTGAACTTTGAACCTTTATATTGCTTCTCTATGTCCAACAACGTTATTCCTTTAGATTTAAGATATCCGCTCATTTGCGTAATTTAGAATTAATATTCTTCTTTGCGAGGGGTAAATATTACGGTAAATGCCTTGCTGGTTTCGCGCGGAAGAACCCGGTAGCCTTTCCTTTCTTTTGTAAGATAAATAAAATAATCTCTATAAAACGAGGTGCCAAGCTCTATTATTGATTTTCCCCTGTTCTCTTTTATATTGTTTTCATATCCATTTTTTATATTTCTGTCTTCATCGCTGTCCCAGCGGAATGATGCCAGCGCGTAAGTGATCGCTTTATTAACATCATTTACCGGAATTGCCGGAATAATTATCGAGTTATCTCCCCAATCGTAGCTGCCCCAACCTTGCCCGGGAATCAGTATGACCTTTGGTATGCCGTACATGCGAATACGCGGGACTGTAAACATATCCATATCCATGGTTGCATATTCGCAAATGCGTTCTGAAATAACGTCAATAGTTAACGGCGCCATTTCGGAACCGTTTGCTAACGGGCTGGTATCGGTTCTGGCAAGTTTTGCCGGGACGACCATATACTCGCGTTTTTTTACGATCATATTCTTCAGCTCTTTGCGCAGCATTTGGTCTGAAAATTGAGCGCATACTTTTGAAACTCTTTCTATTTGCCTTTGAAGTTTTATTGCTTCCTGCTGAATATATATTATCTTCCTCGCTAAAATTTTTGTATTATCGTGACGAGAAAGAAATTCATCAATTTCCGGAATTCCAACAGGTTCTTCCTCATTTTTTTGGACTACTGACAACTGTATTCCCATAATTCTTTCGGCTTCCATATACCGGAAACGTTCCTGGCTCATCTGCTGCCTTACGGATTCCGGAGATTCCCGGTATTCCTTCACACGCATATTAACTCTCATAGCCGACATTAAATACTTATTGAAATCTTCAGTTAAAGCATCAATTTCGGACAACTGAAGGCTGCCAAACCTGATAAGCCTCCTCATTTCTTTGTACGTTTCTTCCATATCAACCCGAAGTTTATCAATTAATAATTCTTCTTTCTCTTCAAGCCTGTATCCGCACGCCGCATCCGGAGGATTTTTTCCCCTTATCATCGCCCAACATTCCGCAATGTAATCTGAAAACAATTGGTACTGAAAAACATCAGGAATCGCTCTTTTTTTAAGCATGTCAGAGCTCATTTTTTTGATTGGCGTTACTGAATCACAAAGATATCCGTAGTTTATAAAAAGCTGTTCCTGTTCATCAAATTCCAACTCTTCAGGCATTGATTCCGTTTGAGCGTCAACTATCGCAAAAAGTATATCCCAATATTTTGACGAGAGCTCTTGCCATGCTTTACGCGCCAGAACCCTATCCTCAGAATTTTTTGAGTTTTCCAGCTTTAGGTACCTTTCCGCTATCTTCTTAGTATTTTCTGTAATGTCTTTTACTGCGGTAACATTACTCCAGCGTGAGAAACCAAAATCAAGACCCATGTTAACAGCCTACCCTTCAGCAGTTATAAAAAATTTTTTGCTTTAAAAGTATATCACGTTGACAAAATAAAATGTACTGATATAATCTTCTGCTGTGGGTGGTTAGTTCAGTGGAAGAATGCTTCCCTGACGCGGAAGAGGTCATAGGTTCGAACCCTATACCACCCACCAAAATTGATCTTACAGTGTTTTACACAGTGCATAGGTTTATAAAATTGGGCGAAAGCCCTTTTTTTATTTCCTACAGTTTACCACAATTAGAGCGTAAACTTAAAAAAATATTCGAGCCGGCATTACGACAACGCGGCATGGAGGTCTTCTTTAGAGGGAATCCCTTCAAAAAATTTTTTCCCGTTGATCACCCACACGGGTTTTGTGGCTTTCACGTTATAGCGGAACAAGTCAATGAAAGACAGTATCCATGCTCTCGGGTCAATAATAGTTACTTCCACGCTGCTGCCAAACTCTTTGCGTATATAGCGCAAAAGTTCCCCTACTGCTTCTACATTACGGCGCTGCACAGGGTGAGAAGACCTCTCACTGTCCCCCTCAGGGGCCGGGCATCAGCCGGTGTGCCCAAATTTGTCATGTTCCATTATGATTTTTAATTTTTTTACGTTATCCTGTTTTTTATTCCACATTTATAGTTTCCTCCCTGTTCTAATTGAACGCCTGTTTGATTTTTTCAACCAATGACTTGTCGAGGTGCCTGTTTTCGGCCATCTCGTCAATAATACTCCAGACCTTTTCGGAGGGCAGCGTTCCCCTGTATGGGCGTTCTTCCGTCAACGCCTGATACACATCGCAGACAGCCATCACTTTCTCAAGTTCGCTTAACCGTTCGCCCTTCATGCGATACGGGTACCCGCTGCCGTCAAGTCTTTCATGATGGTTGGCGGCTAAATTTACAATGTCTTCAAAACCTTCGATTTGTCCTAATATCTTTCGCGTGTAATAGGTATGCTTGTTGATCTCAAACCGTTCTTCCGGCGTAAGTTTGCCGTTTTTATGCAATATATCGGTTGAAACATGCAGCTTTCCGATATCGTGCAGCAATCCGGATATATACATTTTGTTCTGTATTTCATCGTCATACCCAAAATGCGCTGCTACCTTGCGGGCAAGTTCCGCCACCCCGGTGGAGTGATGGAACGTGAACGGGCTTCTCTGGTCGATAATATCGGCAAAGCACAGGGCAAATTTCCTGATATCTTCATTGCTGTAGCATACGTCGTCGTTTACGATAATCTTATCCGACAATATGTATTTTGTTTCGTGGTTAAAATAATCAAGCAGAAAATATTCCCGGTCAATCAAGCTGCCAAACGCGTCAAAAACTTCTTTCGAAAACAACGCCCTTTTTTTTTCAAACCAGTCGTATACTTCCGACATCAAATCTCTGTTAAAATTTTCCGCTTTACCAAACACGTCATCAAACGCGCTGGCTAAACATATAATTTGCGCGCCTTGCGGAATAGCCTCTCCTGATAACCCAAAAGGGCCGGAGCCATCGCAATGCTCATGGTGATAAAGGACATATTCCGGTATTTTTTCAGGTAGCGGCAATTTTTTCAGCATCTCTTCGCCTATGACGCAGTGTCGCTTCATATCCGCAATATATTTTTGCTTAAGGATAAATTCATTACTTATACCTATATCATGAAGCAGCGCGGCATAATAGATGATAATATCCTCATTCTCGCTTAATCCGATTTCTCTGGCAAGCAGAGCCGATAAATAAGCTGTGCTTTTCGAGTGCGACAGATTATTTTTGCCCAATATATCCAGAGCATAAGAAAGCCCGAATATTAAAGAATGCCTGCTTACGTTCATCATTGTTCATTTCCGCCTTTTTGCTTTAACGAAACATTGGAATCACACTTCAAATTCAGCCGCCACGGGCACATGGTCAGACGGGCGATCCCATCCGCGCGGAGCTGTGTCTATATAGCACCCAACCGCTTTTTTCGCAATACACTCGGTGGCAAATATATGGTCAACGCGCCAGCCGATATTTCTTGAAAGCGAATTTTTGACAAGATAAGAGAAGAATGAGTAATGCCCGCCTTCGGGATGAAACTTCCGGAATAAATCAACAAGCCCTTTTGAGACAAGCGAAAATTTTTCGCGGAGGGGAAGGTAAAAACAAACATTTTCCTTATTCGTTTTCGGGTTTGTGAGGTCTATTTCCGTCGGAGCCACGTTCATATCCCCCAGCCACAGAAAAGGGACGCCATAAATCGAGTTGTTATCCATGAATTTTTTTACTCTGTCCAAAAACTCAAGCTTTACCTGATAATCAGAGTGCGTTATCTCCTTGCCTTGCGGGACGTAAGTGTTAAGTATCCTTATACCTTTGTATTTAGCATAAATTACCCTTGTAGGAAAATCTTTTCCCCCGTCGTTAAATCCAAATGAAACTTCTTCCAAAGGTTCTTTGGATAATACCGCCACGCCGTTATAACTCTTTTCCCCGCAATACACGCAATCGTAGCCAAGCTGCTTCATCCGCAGAAGGGGAAAATCTTTGTCCTCCGCCTTAGTTTCCTGAAGGCAGAGCACGTCTACCGATTCGCCATCCGAAACGCTTCCCCCAAGCCAGCGGGATAAATTTTCGAGCCGGGTGCGTATTGAGTTTACGTTAAAAGTTGCTATCTTTATCTTTTTCATCATCTCATCATAAGCGAGTAAAACTCCACAGGCGCGAACGAATCCGTAAAAGCGCCGACGTCCATGGTTACAGGCTGTTTCAATTCATGGGACAGGAACTTTGCGGTTTTTTCATCGGGGGTTCCGTCATTTGAGAGCCCGGACTTTGACGCCACAAGTATTATGTTCTGTCTGGAAGCGGCGTTATTGGGGTAGTTGACTAAAAAAATCCTTATATGCGGAAAAACTTCGGAAAAAGCGGCGTATATGCCTTTGAAAACTCCGTCGCCCCTTCCTTCCGCAGATGAAATTATGTTCATTATCGTTACGCCGTCGTCCGAAAGCAGGGAATACGCGCGCCTTACGCTTTCAATCGTCGTAAGATGAAAAGGGATGTTATATTCCGATGTAAAGACATCCCAAAATATCGCGTCATATATTTCATTCGCCCTGTTCAAAAAAGTACGCGCGTCCTCGTGAAAAATCCTTGTTTTCTCATTCTTCACAAATTCAAAATATTTTTCCGCGGCATCCGTCATCCCCGGGTCCAATTCGACGACGTCAACGTAAATATCGGGAAAATAAGCCGCGAGGTATTTGGGAATCGTATAACCCCCGCCGCCGAGCATAAGGATATTTTTAATTTCAGGGCGGTAGAAAAAAGCAAGGTCGTAAAACTTCGTATATTCAAAAACATGATCGTTCGGGGAATCTATATACATTGCGGACTGACTTCCGTTCGGGTCGGTCTGGAGTATCCTTATAAGCTTGTTTTCAGGATACCTGTACCCCTCATAAATCCTTATATGGTTATAAGGAGTTTCGATATGAATTCCGATAGTCGCCATAGGCATCCCTCTCATTTCTATCCATGTTCCCAGGACAATGAACACAATTATGAAAACGATGGTCACGCCGGGAATTTTTCTGTTTTTAATGTCCTGTAACCTAACCACGGCTGAAGTCACGGCAAGGACAGCAGCAGTAAGCATAAGTATAGTGCCGGTGCGGAACATGGATATTAAAACGAATCCTCCCAGAAACGTCCCAAGTATGCTTCCTATGCAGGAAAGAGCTGAAAATCTTCCTACAGTGGCTCCGATATGAGAATTGGATTCAAGCGCTATGCGCACTATCATCGGGGATACCATGCCAAGAAGAACGCTCGGTATTGAAAAAATAATGATCGTCGCAACTATCGATCCTATATAAATATTTCTTATTGTTCCCGATATGAAAAGAAGAACGGGATTTGCCAGCAGGGCAAGTATCGCTACTGAAACTGAAGCGCCAAGGATTATTTTTGACAGGCTCACGGTTTTAGGAGTTACATCCGCCAATTTTCCGCCAAGCCAGTATCCTAAGCTTAAAAAGGCAAGTATTATTCCAATCAGACTTGTCCAAACTATTAAAGACGACCCCATCCAAGGGGCAAGAAGGCGGGAGCCTGTCATTTCCACGACCATTACCATTGCCCCGCATGTAAAAGACGTAATTTCCAACACGCCGCGTCCGACTTGCGGCGCGTTTTCCTTTTTATTCTTCAATTTTTTCATTATTTACCTTTCCAATAAAATATTACCTGAAACATACATCATGCCTTCGGGGCCGCGTTCCGTTTTATATTTTACGTTTCCCTCTTTAAATTACTAATAAAATCTGCGTATCGGCGCGACCGCGAGATCAAATAACGGCCTGAAATTACTTGGAGGGGTGCGCTCACGACCAAAGCAGATCCCCATCTGTTCGTAAAACTTTACCTGTTCAAGATTGACATATCGCTGTTGGATCGCTTCTTTCGTGGGGGTATAACGGATTATTCCGTCTCGGATGTCTACAACTGTTACCCCCGTTATTCCCTCATCAAGCAGATATACCGCCGCTCCCCCGGCTTCCTTTCCGAAATTTACGTCATACCCGGTTGATTGCCCGGACCTTACGATATGGCCGGGAATGACCTCCCTGACTTCTGGAATTTCAAAAGAACCCTTTACATACATTCCGGTTTGCTTCATGAACCGCTCGATCTCAGGGTCCTCCCTCATCATGGATGAAATCCTGCTGCGGATATATTTTGCCGCTCCGGCAAGTTTTACATGGCCGAAAGAGTCTTTTTCGCCCCCCTCCGAGAAAAGCTCGCCGCCTTCGCTACGTACCCCCTCGGCAACCACGATTACATAAGTCCCCGCGTGAACGTCGCTGTTAAGTATCCTGCGGATATAATGACGCTTTATATCATTATAAACAACGTTAAAATCAACGTTTATTTCAGGAATAAGAATGCAGTCAGCGTCGGAGGCGACACCGCCGCGAAACGCGGTATGCCCGGCATAACGGCCGAAAACTTCCACTATCATAACGCGGTTATGTGTTTTTCCCGTGGTTTTTATATCGTTGACTATGTTTGCGATCTTATTGATGGTGGAGTCTCCTCCGACCGAGTATGTCTGAAGGTCTAAATCCATCGTTTTGGGAGCGTGGATGCAGGGGATTCCGTTTTCAGTGAGGTCAACGACAACGCTTCCCGTATCGTCCCCGCCTGATATTACCAAGCCGCCTATTTCGAATTTTTTTAACCCCAGCGCAATCCTCTTATACTTGTCAGGGTCATTAATCTTTGAAATCTTTACTCTCGAATGTCCGGCTTCGCTGCCGGCTATGGAAGAAGTAACGTGGTCCGTGCGCTCCTCGTCCATAAGGACTAATTTTTCAAAATCAATCAGGTTATACAAGCCGGCATAACCGTTGGGAATTATATAAGTACCGATCCCTTTGGATATGGCAATCCTCGCCGCGCCGCGCACCACAGCGTTAAGTCCGCCGCAGTCGCCGCCGGAAGTGATAAGCCCGATATTTTTTAACCTTGCCATTTCATCCCCCACCCTTTCGTTAATTTAACTGGTATTCTATTAAGTATATCTTATGATTACGACTTGGTATCACTTGAGTTTAATTTTATCAAGCCTGTTTTCAAATATATCTACATATAAAAGACTATCGGGAGGCAAATATGTGTTTTTTCCCGTAAGATATTTTATTCCTTCGCATACTTGGAGGGAAGCGATAATTGAGGGCGTGAACGGCGGGTTGCCAAACTCGGTCTCAACGCCTTTATCATTTTGATTTTTCCAAATATCAGGCAATAACCTGCTGTCAGGCATGATTACCGACACTTGTCCAAACCAGCCGGCTATAGCGCCATGCACGACCGGAATGTTAAGAACGCAGGCCGCCTTGCAAAGAACGACTCTGGACTTGATGTTATCAAGCGCGTCAAATACTATATCACAGCCGGTTAAAATTTCACCCGCGTTATCTTCGTTCAAAAACAGCGGTACGAATTTTATTTCTGTACTGCTGTTTATAACCCCCACTCTTCTCGCGGCTGCCTCGGATTTATTCTGGCCTATATTATCCTCAGTACACAAAATTTGTCTGTTAAGGTTGCTTTCCGAAAAAATATCCCCGTCTACAACTATGAGCCTGCCTATGCCTGCTCTTGCCAACAGCTCTATTATCCAGCCTCCAAGCCCTCCGCAACCTATCACCGCCGCACAGGAAGCGGATAATTTACTCTGACCGTCCGCTCCGATAGTTCCCAAATTTTTTTCATACCGGGAATCAAACATGTGACTTTTCCTTTCTTCAATTTAAATAAAAAAGGCGGAATTTTTGTTCCGATCAAGTAACAAAAAACTCTCTGCATCTAACTTAATTTTAGCATATTAAAAGGCTATAACATGATATTTTTATGATGCGCGAATAATAGAAAAAACCCCTACATCAGGGGCTTTTCCGTATCATTTGAATTAATAAAAACTTTGGCAATCATCATAGCAATAAAGTTTTTAAAAACGAAATTGAGGATTACCTTTTCAATTTATTGAAACATTCGGGGGCCGTCTCCGCCGCTGCCAGTGTTTTAAGCACAACCCCTGTCATTTTTTCCTTGCATAACGCTCCTGCCCGTAAGTCGTTGCTGTTTTCCTGCGAGCGTCATTTGATTTTAGGTCTGTTACCGCTTGCTGAAGTTCTTTGGCTAATTTGACTTTATCTTCATTTTCATAGCTGTCATATGATTTTACATGGGGTAGATCTTTGTTGATATAACCGTAATCAACTAATCCCTGGATATATTGAACAGGGATCTCAAGCGTATCGGATATTTCATCAACTTCCAATCTGGGATTTTCGCTGTCGCGTATGAATGAACGTACCGTCGGATATATTTCCTCAAGATATTTAAAACAATCCCTGCACACTCTCCCGCTGAATGAGGAAAAAAGCCTGCGGCAAAAGTTACATTCTCTCATTCGCCCGCCGCTTCCACAACTTTTTGCATGACCGTTATCCCGTTCCCTTCGATCCTGACTCTGGCGCCAATGGGAATGGTAAGCGGGTTTTCGTCGTGTCCGGCGCGGACATTGTACAAAATCGGCGCTTTTATGTCCTTCAGCGCCTCAAAAATGACCTTGAGCGAGATTTCAGGGTCGTCATACTCTTTGTCCGGCAAAATGTCGCCTACCACGACAGCCGCGACTTCGTCCAGCTTACCCGCCAGCTTGAGCTGCCAAAGATACCGGTGGAGTCTGTACGGAGCCTCATCCAGTTCCTCGATGAACAGGATTTTGTCTTTAAGGTCAATCTCATATTCCGTTCCCATCAAAGAACTTATCAGCGTCATATTGCCTCCCGCAACGACTCCTTCCGCCGTTCCTTCATTTATCACGGAAAACGCCCCCCCGTTTATATTTTTAAGAGGAAAACCGGCTTTCGGCTCCATCAGCATCTCAAACAGCAGATCGAAAGACTCTTCCTGCCCGTAATTGGATGACAGCATGGGCCCATGGAACGTAACAAGCCCCGCTTTTTGGAAAACAGCCGCCTGCAGCGCGGTAATGTCACTGTAACCGACGATTATCGGTTTATTTCGCCTTAGCGCCTTATAATCTATATCCCGCAGCAGGTGCATGGAGCCATATCCGCCGCGCAGACAAAAAATCGCTTTAATATCAGGGGCCCGCGCCAGCGCGTTAAAAGCGTCGGCGCGCATCCGCTCGCTCCCGTCCCCAACGTCGTATTCGGTTTCAAACTCGATATCGTCGGCGACAACAACCTCGAACCCTTTTTCCGTCAAAAACTCAACGGCAAGCTGGAGCCTTTCGGGCGCCGCCCTGCTGGCAGGCGCGGCAATCCCCACCTTGTCGCCCGTTTTAAGCGCATACGGGATGACCGCGTTCATGTTTTTTCCCCGCGCGGCAACAAAAATAACTGCCGAAAGAACGGCGCACAGTGTCAGGAAAATTATAATCTTCTGCGGTATTCTTGCTTTCATAGCTGACTTTCCTTCATTATCGGACTGGAACGGACTCAATGACTCTCGCTAAGTAACCGGCCAGGATAACGGAACCAATCGTCACTGTGGCGAAACCGCCAATCAGCATCTTGGGAAGAATTCCGTTCATAACGTACTTCTTTTCTTCCTCGTTCGCAGATATGGCCGTGCTGACCTCGTTGGGGACAATAAAGGTCGCGGGGAAGCCGTAGAGACAGGTAGAGCTGACAGCCATCGCGACAGCCCAGGAGCAGCCGAGAATTTTTCCGATAACCAGCGACGTCGCGGCCAGACATACAAGAGTTATGCCAAGACAGAGAACGGCGGGGAAGAACAAGTCCATGACCATCCCGGGAGTGGCGGCGGTCAGCCCTGCCCACACGGGGATGAGGCAGAAAAACATACCGTAGCCCGCGCAGTTGGCCTTCGTTAAAATATCGTGCTCCAAAAAGCCCAGTTCATAGAAAACGATGCCGAAAATAAGAGCCATAACTAACTTATGGACGACGCCACCAGTGACCTGGCTGAACCACACGGCAATGTAGCCTATTAAAAAAGTCTTGAACAATAAAACGAAAGGCGTTTGCAACTCTTTTGGAGTTGCGGGGAAAAGGCGGAATTCCGGGATCTCGGGGTCAAGCTTGGCGGCTTCCTTACCACCGGACGCCGCGCCGGAGCGCATTTCCTTCAAAAGACGGCGGCCTTCTATCTTCAGGCAGTAAGAGGCCACAGGGAGCCCAACGAAGCTCTGGATGGCCAAAAGAAGAGCGGCAAAGACGGACAGCTCGATAAACCCTTTGGCTTCCGTGGCTTCACGGACGATATAGGTCGCGACGATGCCCCCGGAAATGGGTCCGGCCGCTGTGAGGGACATAATATGTCCGATTACCGGCCCCGCAATGTAATAGAGCCCGACGGACAGCCCAACTATCCCCAGTAAGGCGATGGCAACCGTCTTCCACTCGTTGAGCAGGTTCCGCACTTTCATCAGGGTTCCCATATGGACCAGAAAGAAGGGCATGACGAACGCGAACCAGGGGTCCAGCGACGTGGTCCTGAAGATATTTTTTATTTCAGGGACCCCGAATACATACTCCAATGTCCAGAATATAAACAAAAAGATCGCGCTCGTGACGAAGACCATGGAGAAAACAGCATTTGTCCTGTTCGACACATAGTCCCCGACCGCATAGGCCAGCGCCACGACAACCAACAACCCCGTCCCGATGTCAGCCGGATTCGTCACGCCAAAAAATCTAAAGAACTCCATTACCTGCCAACCTTTATGTCTGATAATTCAACCATTTTACATAAGTTTATAATGACATAAACAGCTTTTTCCATTGATTCTACCGGGATAAACTCGTACGGCCCATGAAAATTGTGGCCGCCGGTGAAAATATTCGGGCATGGCAAACCTTTATATGAGAGCCTTGCGCCGTCAGTGCCACCGCGTATAGGAACAATATCGGCTTCAACACCGGCTGCGGAAAACGCGGATTTTGCATACTCAATAATTTTAGGGTCAACCTTTTCTTTCATGTTGTAATATTGGTCGCGCATATTTAATATAACCGTGTTCTCTCCGTATTTTTCGTTAAAACTGCCGGCTAAATACGCAACAAATTTCTTGCGGGCATCAAATTCCTCTTTGTCAAAACAGCGGATCAATATTTCCATCCTGGTTTTTGCGACATTGCCATCAATTCTTACCAGATGATAAAACCCTTCATAACCCTCGGTTTTTGACGGCGCCTCATCGGGAGGGAAAGCCGATGCTATTTCCGCAGCGATAAGTCCCGAATTTTTCATGATCCCTTTGGCTGAACCGGGGTGTACAGCCCTACCCGTTATTTCAAACGTCGCCATTGCCGCGTTGAAATTTTCAAACTCAAGTTCGCCAAGCGGCCCGCCGTCCACAGTGAACGCAAAATCCGCGCCAAAAGACTCCACGTCGAAGTTGTCCGTGCCCTGCCCTATTTCTTCGTCCGGCGTGAACGCGATGCGTATTTTGCCGCGGGGTATCTCAGGATGCCGTATTAAATATTCCATAGCCGTGAGTATTTCAGCGACTCCGGCTTTATCGTCCGCGCCGAGAAGCGTATTGCCGCTCGCGGTTATAATGGTTTGTCCGATATAATTTTTTAAAGCGGGAAATTCCTTCGGAGACAATACGGTTTCCGCGTTTAACTCAATGTCTTTTCCGTCGTAGTTGTCAAATATCTGAGGTACGACATCCTTGCCGGAGAATTCATAGCTGGTATCCATATGGGCAAGAAGCCCTAAAACCGGAACGCCGGTTTTATTAATGTTCGAGGGAAGCGTTGCCGTAACAATACCGTATTCGTTCAATTCAACCTCGCTGAGACCGATGGCTTTACATTCTTCATAGAGAAGTTTCGCGAATGCCAGCTGTTTACTTGTGCTGGGTGTTTTATCCGAATCCGGGTCGGATTGGGTATCGTAGGTAATATAGCTTAAAAACCTCTCGCGTACAGCTGTTTTCACGTCTAATTCTCCTTCGGGTTCCCCTGCGGCGCAGGCATGGTTTGATGCGTACAGTATCAACACAGCAGCCAAAAAGCATAACATAACCGCATAAACTAATTTGTTCTTATTTTTCATGGATAATTGACCCTTTCCATATTTTTTTAAGAGGATATTAACAAGTCAGTGAAAAAAATGGGTAACTAAAAGTTACTTGAATTTTGTCAATTCCCCTCCAAATGATTTGATATTACACAATATGCTAAAACGAGGCTGTGATGTCAAGTATATAATTTATTGGGTTGAAATTCAAGCCTCGTTTCCCTACTGAGCGCGCGTCGTGGCATTGACGTACCTTATTCTGAGCACTAAAATGGAAAAAATAATATGATTTGTAGAAAATGAAATTCATATAAAAAAGGGAGACTTTATTATGGCTGAACATCACGATAACCTGCCGGAAGAGATAATTTGTGAAGACGAAATCGTGAGGCAGCGTAAGGATAAACTTATGCGCCTCAGAGAGGAAGAAAATTATGACCCGTATGTCCACGAAAAGTGGGACAGAAAACATACATTGCAATATGTCAGGGATAATTATTCTTATCTTGAGCATGAACAATTTGCGGAAAATTCCGCGATAGTAACCGCAGGGCGTGTAATGACGCTCCGCAGGCATGGCAAAGCCATGTTCGCGAATTTGGCCGACGAAACGGAAACGCTTCAGCTTTACTTCCAGCTTAACGAAATGGGGGAGGAAGCATATAATTTCGTGAAAAAATGGGTTGATACCGGTGATTGGGTTGGAATAACCGGTAAACCATGCCGCACGAAAAGCGGGGAATTAACAATTTTCGTCAAGGAATGCTGTCTGCTCTCAAAATCGCTGAGCCCGCTGCCGGAAAAATGGCATGGGCTAACCGATACGGAAATACGCTACCGCAAGCGCTACACGGATATGATAGCCAATCCCGAAGTCCGAGATGTTTTTCGCAAGCGCGCCAGGATAATATCGTCTATTCGCAAAACGCTGGACGATCACGGCACGCTTGAGGTCGAGACTCCGACTTTATCCCTTATCGCGGGCGGCGCTAACGCAAAGCCCTTCACGACTTACCATAACACGCTTGGAATGAGCATGTACCTTCGCATAGCGACGGAACTTTACCTGAAACGCCTTATCGTCGGGATGATGGGGCGGGTTTACGAGATAGGCAAGAACTTCCGCAATGAAGGCATCAGCACTATGCACAATCCGGAATTTACCCTTATGGAAGTTTACTGGGCATTTGCGGACTACGAGGATATGATGAACCTTACGGAGGAACTTGTACGCAACGCCGCAAGCGCGGTCGGAAACCGCCAGGTCGTATGGAACGGCATAGCGCTTGATTTTGACAAGCCGTTTAAGCGCATAACGATGCTCGACGCGGTTAAAAATGAGACTGGAATCGATTTCAGAACGATGGTCGACGATGAGCGGGCAAGAAAGCTCGCCAAAGAGAGGCATATTGAGATAAAAGGGAACGAGTCGCGTTTTGCGGTATTGAACCTCATGTTCGAGGAACTCTGCGAGCCTAAGCTTATCGAGCCTACGTTCGTAATAGGTCATCCGGTTGAAATTTCCCCGCTTGCGAAGCGCGACCCTGAAAACCCCGATTATACCCACAGATTCGAGCTTTTCATCTGCGGCAGGGAAGTGGCGAACGCTTTCAGCGAACTTAATGACCCTATCGACCAGCGGCGCCGTTTTGAGGACCAGTTTAAAAGAAAAGAAGCGGGAGACGAGGAAGCCCATGATTTTGACGAGGACTTTATAAACGCGATAGAAAGCGGAATGCCTCCTACAGGCGGGCTTGGGCTTGGAATAGACCGGCTGGTCATGTTCCTTACCGACTCGCGTTCTATCAGGGATGTCATTCCATTCCCCGCGATGAAGCCAAAAGTTTAGCAATGCACAATGTATACCCTAAAGGGCACAAGTAATTCACAATTAAAAAATCAAAGACTAAAAGCTGTCTTTTTTTCTTTAACTTTTCCTAAAAACAGGGGGTTGGAAAATTAAATCACGCGATCTTTCAGAGCTGCTTAAAAATATAAAATCAAAGACTGTGATAGGCATAAACCCTCCGGTCTTTGATTTTGCCTGGTTTGATCTGTGGTCAAAGCCGCTTGGATTATTGTATGTTTTGGAATTTCTGCGTTCTGCGGGCAATGACGTTTACCTCATCGATTCTCTGTATGAAGCAAGGACTGAGGCTTTACCGTTCGGCAGATGGAAGATAAGAAAGGAAAAAATACGCAAGCCGGAAGTTTACAGAAATATTCCGCGCCGCTATTACCGGTTCGGGTTCTCTCCCCAGGAACTTGAAGCAAGGCTTTCAGAGCTTCCCGAACCGGATCACATACTTGTAACGTCAGCCATGACTTACTGGTATGGCGGCGTTTTTGAAACCATAGAGACCGCGAGAAAAATTTACCCCCGCGCAACTATCCTTCTGGGAGGCGCGTACGCGATGCTTTGCCCCGAACATGCCTCAAAAAGCGGCGCCGATTTCATACAATCCGAACCGCTCGGCATATTTCCGCCGCATCCCGCAATTGACATGTATGAAAAGCCTGGATACGGCGTCATCATGTCGTCTTACGGCTGCCCGATGAGCTGCCGGTATTGCGCCTCAAAAAAATTGTTCCCAAATTTCCGCCAGCGCCCGATAGATAAAGGATGTAATTGAAGATATCCGGTTTCAAATTTCGGTTTCCGATGCCAGGGACATGCCTTTTTACGATGACGCTCTGCTGATGGATAAACACGACAGGTTTTATCCGTTATGCGAGGCTTTGATACAAGAATTCCCGCATTTGACGTTTCATGCGCCGAACGGGCTGCATGTATCGCAGATCGATGAAAAATGCGCGGAAACGTTGTTCCGCGCGCGGTTTCATACTTTGAGGCTCAGCCTTGAGGGGACCGATAGTTACACCGGAGCGGCAGGCGGTGGTAAAACAGGCAAATCAGGATACGAACTTGCAATAAAAGCCCTTAAAAACGCCTCGTACTCTGACGAGCGGCTGGAGACATATATCCTTGCCGGCCTTCCAGGGCAAAGCACGGATGATGTTTTGCGCTCTATAGACTATGTGAGATCTCTCGGCGGAAAGCCAAAAATAACCGAATACTCACCTGTTCCCGGCACTTCAATGTATGAGCTTGCTCTTGAAGATTGCCCGAAACTTGCGGATGAGCCCCTTTTACATAACAACACAATTTACGCGCCGTGGGTTTCAGGCGCAGTATCCCCTGAGATGATGCAATATTTTAAAGACCGCGCCCGATGGTGATGCCGCCGGGCTGAACCTTGCTCTCAGTGCCATCGTCGTTCTTAAACACCTCGGTACCCGAAATGACAATGTAAATATCTTCAAATAAAATTATTACATCAAAAATTCTTATGCTCTCTATAACTTTCGCATCAATTTTTCGGCACAATTGACGCCTCTAAAAAATCCAAGAATCTATGTTATCTCTTATATAATGCCGCCATCTTCTCACTGGGATAAATATGCAAAGCAAATTGGTCAAGTGATGAACAATTTTTCTCAATATTTTACGTTGAGGTGTAAAATGGGACTTGACTTGCCATGTTACAAACAAAGCATTTTTCCGGCTGCTCAGCGCTATTTTTTCGACGTAGCCGAAGTGTTTTTTCAACCGATCTTCCCACCACTCTGGCGGATGAATTGTGCAGTGCGCGTTACTTCCGTCCGGAAGTTTGTTCCAAGCCGGCATACAACTGATGTTGAAAAAAACTTTGTCCGATAAGGAACGGATATTTTTAAGAACATTTTCCAAGGCGTCTTCCGGAATGTGTTCCATGACATCTATATTGAGAATCATACCGGCTTTGCCGGTGGGAATCTCCGCGTACTCCGCAATCGCCGGGTCATAACGATAACGTGGAATATCACGCTCCGTTTTGATACGTTCAATCAAAATGCTTTTACCACACCCAAAATCAAGAATGCTGTCCGGGTCCAAATCCGAGACGTAATGCTGAACAATCGGTAACCATCGAATTGATGTCGTACCGTAATGAGGGTCTTGCGTGTGAAGCTGCTTGTAAAGGTTTATATAATGCTCCATAATGTTTGCCATGCTATTATTGTCTCCCAACTATTAATAATTTATTTTGAAATCTTGAAAATACTGACGCCTCACATGTGCTCTCAAATGAACTTTTCTTTCAAATCCTTCCAGTAGCCAGTTTTTCTCTTAATCGGTTACCGCCACTTATGCAACAGTTTTATAAAATGTTGCATAAGCGCCAGAACTGGCTCTGTTATTGGATTTATTGGGTTGGAAATTTATCGGAATTATGAAAATTAACGTTATTTGGAGCGTGAAAGAGATTTGGAAAGGCAAAAAAATTTTTGGACAAAAGGGTGCGGATGGAATATAAATTGTTATTTTTTATTTGCAAAAATTATAAAAATATTTTATAGTATTTTCCTTATGCAACATTTTATAAAATTGTTGCATTTGAGGGGGCTTATTTTTTGATAAAACTTTGGAACAAGTGAGTTTTACCCTCTGATTCGTCAATAGGCCCGGACTGACCCGCAGCGCTTCCGCTATCCCGCGAAAGAGCGTAGAAGGACGCTCCGCGTTCCCCCGCCTCAATGCGCGAAAGCTGCTTTGCGAAAGCCGCGAAATCTCCCCTTGAGTACACATGCGCGTCTCGCGCACCTCTTTTATCCTCTCCCCCTATACGACCATGAAATCTTATTAGTTCCCCGTCATCTCTGTACTCGCTTACCATATTAACCCCTTAACCTCCAATTTATTTTTTTGCTTCTTTTTGAGAAGCGCTGATATGTTACAGCAATTGGGAGCACGGACATCCCGCCGCTTTTTATTTTTTATTTTGTTTTTTCCTACCACTACAGCGAACAAATAGTACAAAAGTCTTGTAAAAGTATAGTATCGGTGAGATAATAAAAATGAGCTGATTATGCAACTGACAAAGACAGAGTACAACAAAGAATTATTGGAGAAATGGAAAGACGAATAAATTACGGAAGAAAAAATCACTGGATTACTCAATCATTATTTGCGAAACTATGAAACGGTCATAAGCAATAAAACACAAAGAGTGCATTTTGAGAATTATCTAAAAGGTTTGTTAAGCAATTAAGAAACTGTTATGAAATAACTTACACATTATTGTCAAAAAACGCGATAATTTACATTAATTTTCCAGATAATGAGATATGAGAAATAGTCGAGTTATTTATCAACAATTCCTAATATATGTTTGTTGTTGTGATAGTATCCCAAAAATTTAATTTGGAGTTTGCTTGTTAAATATGAAACTTGGATTTGATTTTTATTCCCGCCCGGCTTTCGAGGCGGCGCCTGAATTGCTGGGGAAACTTTTATGCAGGAAACTAAACGGAAAATTAGTAAAACTCAGGATAACTGAGACTGAATGTTATTATGGGGAGAGCGATTCAGCGTGTCACGCTCATAAGGGAAAAACGAAGAGGACAAGGGTAATGTATGAAAATGGAGGATTGGCGTATATTTATCTTTGTTACGGGATCCATAACATGCTGAATGTGGTCACCGGTTTAAAAAATTTCCCGCAAGCCGTGCTTATAAGAGGGGCGGGGGAGTTCAACGGGCCGGGAAAACTTACAAAGGCGCTGAAAATCGACAGGAACCTTAACTGGGAAAATCTTATGGACTCAGATAATCTATGGATTGAGGATGACGGGGTAAAATATTCATATGTGACTGACAGGAGAGTGGGTATAGCTTACGCTCAGGAAGCCGACAGGAACAGATTGTGGCGTTTCTTATCGAAAGCTAAATTATCATGAAAAAGTATATATTGATATTTTTATCGTTTGCTTTAATTTTCTGCGTATCGTTTGCCGTATTATTCGCATGGCACAGAAAGGTCCCGATCGAATTCTGGGATTCAGTCCTGCCCATGCCCGAAGGGCAGGCTGTATCCGTTTTGATACGCCCCCATCAGACAGTCGCGCAAATTGCGGGTAATTTTTACGATGAAGGAATAATTACGGATTCCGCAGGAGATTTTGGCCGCTGGCTTGCTAAATTTAGAATAGACCGAAGGATCATTCCGGGCAGGTACAGCCTTATCCCCGCGTCCGCGTGGGATGTGGCAAGGCAAATGCGTACGGCCACGCCGGTATCGGAGGCGGTCACCATTGTTCCGGGAACTAATATATATAACTTTGCAAATATTTTCTTAATTTCCGAAGATGTAAAAACTTCCGTAACCCCCGAAGATATCGTAAACGAGATACTTAATGACTCTCTTTATCCAAAACAGATGCTTGAATTTATCCCGCAAACCAAGGAGGGAAGGCTGGCATTTTTGCTCCCCGATACGTATTTGACGGCGGAATTATCGCCCAAAGAATTGATCCGCGCGGCAAGTGAAGCCTGGTGGAACAAATTTGGCAAACAAATCCCGAATGATTCGAACGAGGCCAAAAAATTGGCGGTAATAGCGTCGCTTATAGAACGGGAAGCCCTATGGGACAGCGAGCGCCCGAAGATATCAGGGGTAATATATAACAGACTGAGAAGAAATATGCTTTTGCAAATAGACGCGGCAGTGGTTTACGCCCACCTCATAGGAGGCCGCAGGCTTACGCGCGTGCTTTACAGGGATTTGGAGATAGATTCCCCGTATAACCTTTACAAGCACGGAGGCTTAACTCCCGAACCGATATGCGCTCCGTCCCTGTTATCGTGGCAGGCGGCTCTCGACCCGGAAACCCATGATTTTTTATATTACGTGGCGGATAAGGACGGCCATCATGTATTTTCAAGAACGCACGCAGAACATCTGCAAAATATAAAGAAAGTAAGGCAAAGATGAAGAGCAGGACACAAGGAAAAAAAATAAGAACAAAAAGCGGCCCGGGAGACTGGAAGGAATTATCATTTTTCATATTGCTCATGCTGCAAACCTGGCTGCTTATAATTTTGATTTTAGGGCCGAGTTTCAACATGCGCGGGCTTTGGCTTGAAAATTACCTTATCGGCGCTTGGGGCGGAGCTGTAATTATTCCAATTTTGTTTTTAATTCACGCAACAGCGGCAAAATTCGTGAGCATGGGCACGCCGCGTTTTATAAGGCAATTATTGGGGACGGGCGTTTTTTATCTGTCCGCGGCGCTTACTCTTGGGCTGTTCCATAATACGTCATGGTCGGGCGAAATCCCGCGCCTGCTGCAGGCCGGATCATTTGGGCGGGATATAGCCGGGTCGCTGATAAGGAATTTTGGAATAATCATCACTATGTTTATTGGCCTAACAGGCATTTTTACGGCGTCCGCGCTTTATAGCGTGCCTCTTTTCAATTACATGCTGAAATCACCGATAACATGGATATTCTCAAGTTTATCTGAATTAGCTTCAAAGATGCGGGAAAGACGTCAAAAGGCGGTCCAGGAAAAAATAAAGCAGCGCAAGGAAACCGAAAAACTCGCTGAATCGGAAAGGCGCAAGCAGTTAAAACAGCTTAAAGCATCCGCCGGCACACAAAGAATGCAAAAAGCGGCAAATATAGACCCTGAAAAAATCCTTGCCGCGCCGGCCGCAAATGAAGAAAAAGTTGAGCTATTCCCCAATCAAAGCAATTTTTCAGAACATAAGGAAGATGCGTCATCGGTTGAAGAAATGCTGAAGACGTCGTTGGCGACGCTGAAAGATATTCCGGTCGACGCAAGGCTGCAGAGCAAGGAAATCCATGAGAAGGAAGATACGCCGAATGGCTCGCTTGATATTATCGAAAAAACAGGCGGCGCAAAAGAGGAAGTTATTTACGAAAGTTCAGGCCAGGACCACGCGCCTGATGGATCGATCCCAAGCATGGAGCCATATTTTACTCCGGCGGAGGACAGCGCTATTTCCGCCGAACCAGTTGAACCGTATCCTGATGAAAATATATCCCTGACAGCAGGGCAGGAAACGCCGCCCGACCCTGAACTGCCCGAGGAGACGGAAGACTACTCAACGGCGGGCCTTTTTCCTCCTCCCATTGAAATTTACGGCGCTCCCATGGAAGAGCTTGACTCGTCTGAAACAGAGATTATGGCAAATTCTCAGGGGGAAAAAATAATTGAGACACTGCTGAATTTCTCAATAAAATCAAGCATGGCGGAGATCGTTATAGGGCCTTCCATAGTGCAATTCCAGATAGACCTTTCGCCCGGAATACGCGTGAGCAAGGTGTCGGGGCTTGCGAATGACCTTGCCATGGCTCTTGCCGTGGTATCGGTAAGAGTTGAAGCCCCCATTCCCGGGAAACCCTATGTGGGCATTGAAATCCCGAATACTAAAAGACGCGGAATCCCACTGCGCTCCGTGATCGAATCTCAGGATTATCAGGAGAGCAAAAACGCGCTTCCTTTGCCATTTGGTATGCGGGTCGATTCCAGATACATGGTGGTGGGACTGGAGGAGATGCCGCACCTGTTGGTCGCCGGTACGACAGGCTCAGGCAAAAGCGTATTCACAAACACGTGCATAATGGGAATGTGCGGCAGACGCACACCGGGCGAATTAAAACTTATTCTGGTTGATCCGAAGCATGTTGAATTTGCGATATATGACGGACTGCCTCATCTGCTGTCGCGGCCTATTTCGGAACCTAAAAAAGCTGTTTCGGCCCTTGCGTGGGCTGTTCAGGAAATGGAGTCCCGTTCTCAGATGTTCGCGTTGGCGAAGGTTCGTAATCTTGAGTCTTATAACGCGAAACTGCTTCCAAAGTCAAAGCTGCCGTATATAGTGATAGTAGTGGATGAGCTTGCCGACCTCATGTATACGGCGGGCAAGGAAGTGGAAACGTTGATAGCGCGCCTTGCGCAAAAAGCGCGTTCGGCGGGGATACATATGATATTGGCGACGCAAAGGCCTTCCGTCGATGTGATAACAGGCCTTATAAAGGCGAATATACCAGCGAGGGTCGCCTTTGCCGTTCCGTCCCAGACGGATTCGAGGACCATAATCGACACGGCGGGAGCGGATAAACTTCTCGGCAAGGGAGACATGCTGTTTTTAAGCACACGCTATCCGCGCCCCGTAAGGCTTCAGGCCTCCTTCATAGACGAAAAGAGGACGATGGCATTTATAGATTGCCTGAGACAGTCTTTTGGGCAGCCCGAATATACCGAATTTGAAGATTACAAAGAGGAGGGCAAAAACGGCCCTAAAAGTAACGCCAGCGAGGGCAGTGTAACGCTTGACCCCAAGATCAATGAAGCTCTTAATTTCATTATGGAAACCGGGATCGCCTCCGCGAGCAAACTGCAAACTTTAATGGGAATAGGATATCCGCGGGCTTCCCGCATAATAGCGACGCTTGAGCAGCTTGGGATATTGGGGCCTCAGCCCTCAAGCCCGAGCAAACCGAGGGAGATCCTTATGGATTCCGACAGCGCGTTTAAAATTATCAGCGAAGCACGCGGGTAAAACAATGTAAAATGAAAACCAATTTTAACTGTATGCTTCCCCAATTAAACGCAAATATATTTTCTGGCTTTTTTGAGAATGATCAAAGCTCCGCGGTCATGCTTGTGTTGGGTGGCAGGGCGCCTGAAATCAACTGGTTAAGGGATGTCAATTTACATTGCAAAGAAATTTGGGCGGCGGACTCGGGGGGTGGAATATGCAAGAAAGCCGGACTGCCGCCCAAATGGCTTATAGGGGATTTGGACAGTATTTGCGAGGAAGATAAGGAATGGCTTATTTCGCAGGGAGCCGGGATCATAAAATATCCGGCTGAAAAGGACCTTACGGACTATCAGCTTTGTCTTGAAATCGCGTCACAAAAAGGAGTAAAAAATATTATCGTTACCGGAGGATGGGGCGGGCGCTTTGACCATGCGTACAGCAACCTGTATTCGGCCCTGCTAGGGATGGAGCTTGGAGTAAGGGTCATATGCATTGCCGACGAAAATGAATCGTTATTTTATGCCTACTCAGGAGAATCCGTTGAGATCAAATTCAAAAAAATGCCTTACGCGTTTTCGCTGATAGCCCTTGAGCCGTTAAGCACAGTTTCCGTAAATGGAGCGAAATGGAATCTTTCTTACTCCCGGATAACCCAGAAACACCCGTATGCCATAAGCAACAAGCCGGAAAATAACAGTATAAAAATAGACGTGCATGAAGGCGCTATAGGTGTTTATGCAGTATTTACAGCTTCACGACCCTGATTGGGCGCGGATACTTCAAGGCGGCTTCGCTGACGCTTTCGCCTGTGACGGGATGAGTCCAGCGCGGGAAAATTTCCGCGAGCGGGTAAAGGACAAACGCGCGGTTAAAAATTTCCTTGTGAGGGATAGATAAAAATCCGCTTTCATAAGTAATGGAACCCATAATGAGCAGATCAATATCTATAATTCGCGGGCCATAGCGAAAATTCTTTTTTCTCCCCATGCCGGACTCTATTTTTTTTATGATTCTTAGTACTTTTACGGGGGATAAATTTGTATCTACCCTTCCCCCGACGCATGCGTTCAGGAACGAAGGCTGATCCGCAACCCCCCAGGGCTCGGTTTCAAATACATTGCTTTTCCCTTCAATGATAAAACCACAGTAAGCAAGTCTTTCCGCGGCTTCACGCAGGTTTTGCAATCTTCCTCCCAAATTGCTCCCAAGCCCAAAAGCTACATCGTAGTGATATTCGCTCATTTTTTAACAGCTCCAGAATATAATTATTGAATATCTTTTACAACAAACAGATGTATTTTGTCAACGGAAAAAATAAAAAGTGAGATATACGTTAAATTAAATAGTTAAATAGTGCTATAATTCATGGGGAAATTTTTCTCTCGCGAGAGCGGAAAAATGAAAATTAAAAGAGGGGGTAGTATTGATGGCAGCACTATTGAAGGCGGTTATTGGTTTAGCTTTGGTAGCATTAACGGCAACCGGGGCACATGCGGCAGAGTTATTTAATACCATCATGGAGTACAACGACTTAATAAACGGTATCGTTTGGGGATGGCCGATGCTTTCTTTGATCGTGGGGACAGGCGTTTATCTGACGTTTGTTTTGGGTGTTCCGCAGCTTCGCTATTTCTTCCTGATGTTTAAGCAGGTTTTAGGCAAAAATAAGAGCGCTGAAAGCGAGGGGTCCATATCTTCGTTTGCGGCTCTTGCCACGGCTCTTTCCGCAACGGTGGGAACCGGCAACATAGCGGGAGTTGCCACCGCCCTTGTATTGGGCGGCCCCGGAGCTCTTTTCTGGATGCTTGTTTCCGCGGTATTCGGCATGACAACAAAGTTTGCGGAAGTTGCCCTTGCCGTTAAATTCCGTGAAAAAGACGCGGACGGTAACTGGCGCGGCGGCACCATGTATGTTATCGAAAAAGGGACCGGACACAAATGGCTCGCCTGGCTGTTTGCAATTTTCGCGTTCCTTGCCTCTTTTGGAATAGGATGCGCGGTTCAGGCCAACTCAACGGCAGTAGGCTTGGAAATGGGGTTTGGCATTCCGGTAGAGTATACCGGGATAGTCCTTGCAGGGCTTGTCGCCGCTGTAATCGTAGGCGGGCTTACAAGGCTGGCAAAGGTTACAACGCTTCTCGTTCCCGCAATGGCGGTCTTTTACATAATAGGCGCTTCATGGATAGTGATAGAAAACGCTGCATTAGTGCCTCAAGCGTTTGCGGACGCCGTCAGATATGCGTTCTCCGACCCATCGGCAATGACGGGGGCAGTCGCCGGCTGGACGGTAATGATAGCAATCCGGAGGGGTATCGCGCGCGGAGTATTCTCAAACGAAGCCGGCCTTGGCTCGGCTCCCATGGTACACGCGACTGCGACGGTAGACCATCCTGTGCGCCAGGGGCTTTACGGGTTGTTTGAAGTCTTCGTGGACACTATGATAATTTGTACTCTTACTGCCCTTACTATTATGTTGACCGGAGTTCTGGGGAATACCTGGATTGAGGGCGTCGAGGTTTTAAACGAATCGACCCCCGCCATTTTCGGAGTTTTAAACACTGAAACCCACGTTACAAGCGCACCGCTTACTCTTGCCGCGTTTGAAGCGGGATTGGGAGCAACGGCAGGCAAGATCGTACTCCCGGTGGCTCTCTCTCTCTTTGCTTTCACGACCATACTTGGCTGGTTCTGGTATTCGGAAACAGCGGCGGTTTATATTTTCGGCGTTAGGATCAAGCCCGTCGTAAAAATACTTTTCATAGTTGTCACCTTCCTCGGGGCAAGCGGAGGAGCATTCCTTGGAGAAGGGAATCAATTCCTTAACCATCTGTGGGATATTGCCGATACCCTGAATGGCCTTATGGCGCTGCCAAACCTTATCGCTCTCATAATGCTTGCCGGCGTGGTGCGCGGCCTTGTAAGCGATTTTGACGCAAAGCGTAAAAGCGGTGAACTGAAAATATAACTTAAATACACGAAAGATATTTTCCGTTGATTCAATTAAAATTAGACGAGCCGCGCAGGCTCGTCTAATTTTATGTTTTGCCCGGCGAAATGGCGCAGAGTCCGTTCCTTCACCGCTTCTGGCTCGTCAAACGATGGACCATGATACCTAACAGCGCCAACGCGCTTGAAAAAAACTTCTCGTCAAAGTCAAACTTGTTGTCATGATGGCCAGCCGCAATGGTTGTGCCGACCATGAAATAATTTGCCTTGCCGCCGTTTTTTTGGACACGATCCATAAAATAGCTGTAGTCTTCGCTAAAACCTAAATTTTCTATGTCTCTGATGTCGTCAAACATACCTAGGTCCACTGCGATTTCTTTGGTTAAAGCGATCATTTCAGGGTCGCTTTCACCAGACATGGCCCCGCCCATTTCTTTTATATTTACTTTCACATCATACATTGCGGCGCTGGCGTTGATCATCCGGATAGCTTCATTTTTCATAAAGCTGTCAATCTCTGAAGTAGAGCCCCTTGTCTCTATCTTCATGACGGCATGATCCGGGACAACATTACGCCCCGTTCCCGCTTGCAGCACGCCGATGTTGATACGGGAGGCCCCTTTGCTGTGGCGGTATATCCCCTGCAAACTCATCGTTGCCGCCGCCGCCGCCAGCAGGGCGCTTTTTCCCTCTTCGGGCTTCGCCCCGGCGTGAGCCGGAACCCCTTTAAACACAGCGTCAAACTTGCTTGTCGCCAAAAGGCCGCTGGTTCCGCAAATCAATTGCCCGATTTTGTTGGCGGAAAACCCAAGATGCATGCCGAGCATGTAATCGACATCATCCACGATACCTTTCGCAACCATGGAGGCGGCGCCGCGCACTCCTTCCTCCGCAGGTTGAAAAATTAATTTAATGGTACCCGCTAACTGGTCACGGCATTTCATCAGCAGTTTTGCGATACCCACGCCAATGGCGACATGTCCGTCGTGCCCGCATGCGTGCATGGCCAGCTCGTTTATCGAAGAAAAACCTTCCTTGAACGGGCGATGGTTTTCATCCTTCGATTCGTTCAGATCATTGGAATCCATTTCAAAACGCAGTGCAACGACAGGGCCAGGCTTACCTGTTTTCAGCACGCCCATCACGCCCGTTTTTCCGCCTTGCATTTTATCTAAATACTTAGCGGGAGCGCCTTGTTCCCTTGCCCGTTCCATATGTTTGTTGAGAGCTTCTTCCGACGGGACCCCCATCATGGCGGATTCCTCGATGACTTCTCCGCCCACAAACACCTCGTATCCGGCCTCTTCCAAGTTCTTAGCCACAATGGATGCCGTCCGGAATTCCGTCCAACCGGCTTCCGCGTGACGGTGGAGGTCCCGTCGAAATGAGACCAGCTCATTTTGCATTTCCTGAGCTAATTTAACGATTTGATCTTTCAATTTATGATTTCTCCTTATTTGATTTGGTATTGGCAATTATCATCACAAAATTCTATCCGCGCACGCATGCCCTGTCTTCCGGCTTAACCACGATAGTGTCCAGGCCTTTGCTCTTCACATAGGCTTCGCCTTCCCCGGTGGTGATGATCTTACCGCCCTTGCCAAACACCGCTCCTTTATAGAGACATAACCTGCCTTCCACAAAAGTCATGTCCGCCTCGCGGCGTTTGGTATTGATGACCGTAATGTCGGCATCCTTGCCTTCCTCAAGGGATCCCTTGTTGACAAGTCCAAGCATCCGGGATGGAGTGTAGCTGGCTTTGCGCACGAAATCCTTCCACGAAAGCGCGCCAATGTCGATGAGCGAAAGTCCCAGCTTAATGGTGACGTTTCTGGGAATGCCGCCGCCATCCGTACATATGCCGTCCACCACAAAACTGCCGTCGCCGCGCTTAGCGCAGGCAAGACGGACTCTGGGTTCGACCGGATTGACGGCAAAACTCACTGTCACGTTGGTTTTTCGTTCTCTCCAGTAAGCGACGCCTTCCTTGCCTGTGATGAGCAGGGTCTCGCCAATGTAAGGGTAATTGATCTGCGCCCAACCCGCCATGATGGCTTCTTCCAATCCTTTTTCATCCGGGCTGAAACCACCGGTGATCAGGCAGCGCTTGGTCACGTCGCTCCCGGGCACGCCGTCCACGATTTCGGCGCTTGTGCCGTTAAGCGGAGAGAGATAAGACTCGGAGATGATGTTGGGGTTGTCAATCAAGGTCTGCACCGCGATTTCGGTTTCTTCCACGTAGGGTTTAATGACGCCGCGACAGTAAGCATTGATATGCGCCAGGTGCAAAGGAAGCCCGTCGGCGATTTTCACCGCCTCCAGAAATCCATCGATGTTGGAGCCCTTGTTGGTTGTTCCGGCGTGGAAGGCGATGTATGCGCCATGTTTCGCCGCCATCTTGATGCAGCGCTGAGTGGCTTCCGGAGTCAGCGGATAATGGCCGCCGAGCATCTTCACGCCGATAGAGCCCTGCCGCATCACTTTCTTCAGCAACATGTCGATCTCCTGCTCGTCTGGTTCGATAGACGATACGGTGTGCCCCGGGCGGACATATTCAATGGTGGCTATGTTAAGGCCGGCGCCGTGGCTAAGAACCAAGTCGAGCACGCTCTCGCCGGGGCCGGACATATCAAAGGCACTGGTCACGCCCGCCCTGGCCATCATCGTGTGCCCTATCCCGCCGCCCAGCCATGCAGACACATGAACATGAGGGTCGATGATTCCCGGTATCACGGTCATACCATCAAGTTCAAAAACATCCCGGGCGTCCGACGCGCTGATTTCCGGCTCCATATTTGCGATTTTGCCGTCTTTGACGGCTATGTCCAACTCCCGGGCAATATCCGTCCGGTAGTCGATCACCATGCCGTTTTTCAATAGTATGTCGTATTTCATGGCGTCTCCTGAGCTGTACAGCTTTACATGGCCAGTAAAAACATTGCTGCTGCGGACGCGAGCAACATTCCCGGAGCGATGCGTTTGGCAAGCTCAAAGGGGTTTACTTTGGCAAGCCCGGCGCAAATGATCGCGGCGCCGGCCAAAGGAGACATTGTACGGCCTAACGCGCCAGCCAGAGCGGCAAGAGAACCCATCTGGGAGACCTGGAACCCGAAGTCCAGCGCATGGGGCGTTACCGATTGATTGAAGGCTATAGCGGCCGCATCACCGGAGCCGCTGATCACACCCAGCAAAAAGGGGCCATAGGTAGCCGCCACATTGACCATGTTGCCGCTTGTTTTCAGCAGCTCGATGAACGCGCTGATCAGGCCGAGGGCGTCCATACCGGCCACGAAAACTCCGGCGGCAATAATAATGCCCAGCACATCTCCATACCCTTTACCCATGCCGTCGAAAAAATTCTTGACCGCTTTTTGCGGGCTTGTTTTGGTAAAAAGTATGCTCAAAAACGCTCCGAAAAGCATGGCATGGGGAACAGTAAAAGAACCGGCCCACGGTATGGCCGCTTTGACCGCGTCTATGCTGAAAACGAGAAGGATCGTTATGGGCACGATGGGGATGATCGCCAGCAGGGGGTTGACGCTGAAATCCGCGCTCGCGTCGCCGTATTCCTCACTATGGTAGCCCTTGTTTTCCTTGAAAATACTCGCGACGACGGCCAGCGAAAACGCGCCGACAAGAATGCTGGCAACGGCGGCCAGCGCGTGCCCGCGGATAACTTCCACCACTTCAATCCCCGCAAGTCCGGCGATCATCGGGTTGTGCATAAGCCCCGGACTCATAATGGATCCGAATGTTCCCAACATAACGGCTGAGGCTGCCATCGCCGGGGCGATCCCTTGGGAAATCAACAGAGGGATCATTATGACGCCGACGGTTGCCGCGCATCCGGCTGCGCTGGGAAGAGCGATGTTGATACAGAATGTCGCAATCGCGACACCGGGAAGGATGACCGGGCGGAACTTGGAAAGCCCTTTCGCCATGGAATGGATAAGATGCTTGTCACACCCCGTCAACTGTAAGACCATGGCAAAACCCAATGTTGCGCAAATATTTTGGATAAGGCCCCCTGTAACCATGGCTGTGGAAAACGCATTAAATGCATTGAGCGGAGCCAATGCTGCTATTGCCATAATAAAACCAGATGCAAGCAATACGGTGCGCGTCTCATACTGTCTTATAAGAAAATACGCTGTTACAAGGACAGCAGCGACGCCAAACATAATGGAAACGTTTCCAGTCATAACAATTCCTCCTAAAGATTAATGATATTTTAGATCATCAGCGTAAGCATCAGAACGACGGCTGCAATAACCATGCCGGGCGTATTTCTCTTCGCTACTTCCATCGGGTTTACCTTAGCCAGGGAAGCACAAATGATAGCGGCCCCGGCAACAGGCGACATGGTGCGCCCCAATGCGCCAGCCAAATTAGCCACGTTGCCAAGCTCGATCATTCCCATGCCAAATAAAGCGGCATTCGGGGTAATAGCTTGATTAAAAGCGACGGTTGCGGTATCACCGGAACCGGCCAGTGTGGCAACGACCATCGGCCCGAAAACGGCGGCGGCGCTAACGACAGTTTCCGAACCTTCCATAGCGGTAATAAGGGCTCTCGTTAGACCTATCGCCGCCATACCGGACGTAAAGACAGTTCCCGCGATAATGATACCAATAATGTCACCATAAGCCGCGCCCATGCCGTTAAAGAATGATTTTGAAATTTCCTGCGGGTTTTTTAACGACACGATAAAAGCTAAAATAATCCCTGCAAACATCGCTTGCGGAACGGTGATGTCCTTTTCAAAAAGGCCGACGAGAGAGCTTCCGATAATAAGCAAAGCCAATGGGAAAATTGGAACCATGGCTTTAAGGTAATTCACTTGAAAACCTCCGGCTTTCGCAATAGCTCCGCCTCCTTCATCAGCCGTATAACCCGTATACTCCTTGGTTACAAAAGCAACGACCGTCAGCGTGGCAGCCCCTATAAGAATGGAAGTGACAGCGATCGGGAGCATCCCCGCGACGATCGTCATGGGATCGGTTTGCGCAATACCTGTAAGAACAGCGGTATGTGCGTTACCAGGGCTCAAAACACTTCCAAAAGTGCCTGCCATGACGGCGGTTGCTGCCATAGCAGGATGCACGCCGGCAGCCATCAGGATGGGGATCAAAATAGCGCCGACAGCGGCGGACACACCGGCTGCGCTGGGAAGAGCAACATTTGTCGCAGCGGTAACGATAACAGTACAGGGAATGAGCACTTTGTTCAATTTCGCCATAGGTTTCGTAAGCATATGTATTAAGTGAGTATCACACTCCGTCAGCTTCAAAACGTAAGCAAATCCCATAACCGTACAAATGATCGGGACCAGCGAGCTGTGAATCATTTGGCTGGTAAACGCATTCACCGCCAACAACACGTCGCCGGCAAGGGCAGCCATTAACACTCCGGAAACAAGTAAAACCAAACGAACTTCGTACCGCATAATGATTGCAATAATAGTTAAAAAAACGATTGCTCCACCAACATAAACCATTAAATATCACCTCAAATTTTATTATGGTATTACTTACTGCGATAAATATTTTTTCATGTTTCGTTTTAGGCCGCGCCTCTTTTCTTGCGTTTAAGGGCTTTAAACATAATCCTCCTCTCTTAATAATCTCTTCTCTTATAACACGTTGTAAATGGCATCAACTATTTAGCATAGAACAGAGGCAGGCGGATAAAGTTCAGGAAAGCGAACATAGCGCAGTGTGCCGGGTGCCGTTGCCTATCGTATGAGTTTTTCTACGATGGCGGCAAGGACTTTGACCCCTAAAATAATGCTGCTCTCGTCGAGGTCGAAACTCCCGTTGTGGTGCGGCGCGGTTATGTCCGATCCAAGGGCCATATATGTTGCCTGTCCGCCGTTTTCCTGCACGCGGCGCATCATCCAGGTCGCGTCCTCGCTTCCTCCCGCCTGGACAGTATCGCGGACCTCGCGAAAAAGGCCCGATCCCCTCACCGCCTCGCCAATTTTCGCCACGAGGGGCGCGTCGCCCGAGGCCTCCGTTCCCGCGCCGGCCTTGGCGATCTTGACCTTAGTATCGTACATCACGGCTGCCCCTTCCAGAATTTCCTGCGCGCGCTTGTAGACATAATCGGCGATCGCCTGGGTTTCTCCGCGGGTTTCCGCTTTCATGACGGCTTTGCCGGCGATGACGTTACGGCCCGTCCCGGCGTTCAGCACCCCGACGTTGACCCGCATGGGGCCGTCACGATGGGGCGCGATGGCGTGCAGGGAAAGCGCAGCCGCAGCGGCGGCCAGAAGCGCGTTGTGCCCCTCATGCGGGGCGGCGGCGGCGTGGGCCGGTTTGCCGGTAAACTCCGCGTCAAACTTGGTGGTGCACAGGTACCCCAGCGAGTTCAGTCCGAACACCCCGCTCGGCACCTTGGTCCCGATATGCATGGCTAAGAAGTAATCCGAGCCGTCAACGACACCTTTTTGCGTCATAGCGTACGCCCCTCGGCAACCCTCCTCGCCGGGCTGGAAAATCAGGCGAATTTCCCCGATCAGGCTGTCCTTTTTTTCCATCAGTACCTCAGCCGTTCCCAGGCCGATGGCGACGTGGGCGTCGTGGCCGCAGGAGTGCATCAATAGGTCATTGACGCTCGCGAACCCCTCCCGGCTTGGGCGGTGATCCGAGGAATTTGTTTCATCGACATCAACGCAATCCATGTCGAACCGAAGGGAGATGACCGGCCCGGGCCTGCCTGTTTTGAGAACGCCCACGACGCCGGGGTATCCCCGTAGCCGGTCGATCCACGCAGCGTCGCCTCCCTGATTTTTCGCCCGCTCAATGTGAGCGTCAATTTCCGACTGAGGAGGCCGCCCCATGACGGAGGAAAGCTCTACCGTGTCCTGCCCAACCGTCAGCTCGTAGCCCAATTTTTCCAGCCGCCCGGCCACGATGGAGGACGTACGAAACTCCGTCCACGCGGCCTCGGGATATTTATGGAAGTCACGGCGCAATGTTATCAAATTTTGTTCCAGCTTGTCCCAATCCATCACAGGCACCTCTTTCGTAAAAAATAAATTATTTTTAGAGTATAGTATATCATCCACATCTATAAAAGTAGTTTCGGATTATATTCCATGACCAAAAAAACGAACCAAACAACCAAAAACAACCACTCAATATATGGGGAACATTAAAAACGGGACGCTCTTTTCTAAATCCGCGCCCCGTTTACGTTTATTTTAATACTTAACAAAATTGATGTTTCTGAGGGTCGTCTGAGGAACAAATGGCGATATATACCCAGGGAGTCCGATACCACTTCCCTCGCTCATTGCTGATGAACTGATACTGGTTTATAGACCGCAATAAGTTTCAAAAAACTTGTGAGCTATATGTTTATAGTTGGATATAGAGACGGATCCATCATGATTCGGAAAAGGCCTCGCATTTCTTCTTCCTTCTCAAATGCTTTCCGGTTTGTTATGTTGTCAAGCAATTGGTCATAAAGGGCGAATAAGTCATTTCTTTTGGCTCCATATTCATCTTTAGGCAAATCTTTAACCGCCTCGTGCCTGAATACGCCGCGGCGGAGTGAGAGTTAACATTTAAACCTTTTATCACATGTCCTTGTCCGTCAATCGTGCCCTGGAAATCATTGACCGGCGTCCATGAGCCTACGTGTATGTCCTTCGTCAGGATAATATACACACATGCGGCAGATGTTCTCAACTGTCCAGCTCTGTCGCTGCTATATGGCGCGAATGAGTCCCGCGCGGGTCATAAATGGCAAGACGCGGATTTTATTATCGGATTGGGCAAAAGTTTCACTCTCCCACAATCGAAATAATTTTTTAAGACATTAAATCTTAAATCTTTTCCTAATCCGATAAATCATGTCATGCCAGATGACCGCAATCACATACAAAGGCGTCGCGCCTTTTGGAGAGAGGTTGTCCTTTAATTGTCGCCAAAGCGTTTTGATGCAGTCAGACGAATGAACGTGAGTAAGCCGTGAGTTTGCCCATGCTTTAGCCATATCAGTCATCAAATCGCGGCACCAAGGCGTCATAGCAAAATATTGCCAATAGAGTACGCCGGGTAACCTTGGTAATTCCCAAGGTTTCCCTAAAAGGTGCCACAACTTACCTTTCGTGCTCGAATAGTTTAATCCTTTTCCCCAATAATTAAATTTTCGGTCGATTACGCGCACACTTTTTTGAAAAATTATGTTCAAAAAATCTTGATCGGGGGCTGAAGTATTCGGATAACGCATAAAAAATTTTGAAGCAAGTGCAAAAATATTCTCATCGTTTCTTATTTTTTTTAAATCAAAAATGATAACACCCGAGTTAAAATATTTTTTTATGTCTATGCCTGTATATCTGCAAAAAAATCTTTTTCTTTTCGAGCAATTTTCATCTTCAAGCACAGCTCCAATTTTACAATCGCTCAAATCTATATCCCAAAGCTCTTTAATATCCAGCTCAACTACCACATCGCAGTCAAGATATATAACTTTGTCAACAGGCAGCAAATCCTGAATAAACAGCCTGAATAAACAGCCGCGCGAAAACCCGCCGGCAAGTTTATCCACGTCCGCGCCAAGTTTTACAATATGTTCGCTTACGTCAATGAAATTTACTTCCTGTCCAAACTTTTCGGTCAGCTCAATGAATTTTGCTCTGTTATCTTCGTTAAGGGTTTCATCATGCAGGATATGAACACAAATGGAACTTTTCGTGTTTGAAAACATGGAAACCATTACAACGCCCGCATGGCGCGAATAAGCCCCGCGCGGGTCGCAGACAGCAAGGACAACGTGGATTTTATTATTGAGCAAAATCTTCACTCCTCCGTAATCGTAATATATTGAATAATTAAAAAAAACCGTCAGATTTATCGGGATAATATTGAGATGAAAACATTTTTTCTTCAAATGACGGAGAAGATTCTTTTTCAATTTTTCTAATCCATATTTGCCAATGAATATATTTGTGAACTTGTTTAAACGGGCGGATAATTTCGCGGATTATGCGCTGCCAATTGGGCTTTTTGCCCTGAGCAATTTTATATTCCATCCCAATACCCGGATTAATTTTTGACAGCCAAATTGCAATTTCATCCATGTCTGCTCTCATTTTAGGGCTTGGCCTTGAGCTTATACCTACTCCTGATTCATACCAACGTATAAATTGTCGTATAATTCCTATGCGATGCTTATTGATAAGATTCCAAAAAAAACAAGGAGTATCTCCCATATATCTTATTGAAGCTGGATGAGGAAAAACATCATTATCAAAATAATTAGAATTATGAATTAAAGACGGGCCCATTATAAACCAACTCTTCATAGCTTCCTTTAAAACCTTTTCAGGGTATTTTTCTACTAAGTCAAAATGTTTTTTTGTGGGGCCTTTAGGAAGAAAAGCCCCTTTCTTAAATCCGTTTTTCATCAAAAACGACTTAAAATGTCCTAACCATACGTATGGGTCTTTTAATCCACCTAAACGCTGCTTCCCAATTTCATTGGAGATACGTTCAATCGTTTCCGGGCCATATATCAGGTCTCCTTGTTCTGTTGTGAAAATAACATCCCCAGTGGCTTTCGTCGAGGCATTATACCAATTTTTAACAGCGCCGGCATTTACTTCGTTTTTCATGAAAACGACTCTTTTAAAGTAATGCTCATTTTTAGACAGCCAGTTTTCAATTATTTTTGGCGTTATCCTATCAGGAGAAGCATCATCGGATATTATAAGTTCTTTGTTCTT
>Ga0099364_10000500_pt1 | contig 66288 bp, 72 predicted proteins | sample TergutTh196P3_FD_73070 | JGI IMG/M metagenome (GOLD analysis project Ga0099364, IMG submission 73070) | Microcerotermes parvus P3 segment gut microbial communities from Pointe-Noire, Republic of the Congo - Th196 P3 | ecosystem: Host-associated > Arthropoda: Insects > Digestive system > Gut ... | reverse complement strand
TAAATGAAAAGAAATAACCGCCCTTCTTCCCAAAGACAGCGGTTATTCTATTCGTTACAATGAAGATTTTTGGAGAAGAGAGCCGTCATCTAGTATGCTCCCTATATTTATATTATAATATATTTACCTTGCTTTGTCAATAACTTTTAAAAAACTTTTATGTACCTATTTGAGAAAAGTATTACAATTCGGTACAATTATTGACAACCCCTCCCAAATTCGCTATAATAACAATGAGGCATTTTTAATTTTTCAAGTTACATAACCGACATAAAGCCTCAAAATATAGGGAGCATACTTATACGGTGGCGGCTCTTTTTCCTCCAACTCCGAAAGGAGGTGGTAGTTTATGGAAACATTAGTTCTGATTCTGCTTATCATTAATACAACCTGCAATGTAATCAGACTGATATACGATATAAATGAAAAGAAATAACCGCCCTTCGTCCAAAAAGTTGCGGTTATTTGTTTAACTAAATTTTGGAGGGAAGCCGTCATCTTGTATGCCCCCTATATTTATATTATAATATATTTCCCTTGCTTTGTCAATACTTTTAAAAAATTTTTATGTGCCTATTTGAGAAAAATATTACAATTCGGTACAATCCTTGACACCCCCGCCAAAATTCGCTATAATAAAACACAAGGAGCTAACGTGTTTAAATTTGTTTCGGCTTGCGTGTCACCGATGATTTTCGTGGGATTACGGGAGGGGAGTCTCTCCGCTGCCTTAATCCTATGAGAGGAGGTGTACATACATGAGTAATCCGTTTAATTTTCTTTCGGACTTAATGACAAATGTTGTAGGTGGGCTTATCGTGCTTGCAATACGTGACATCATTGCAGAAAGAAAAAAGAAACGATGCTCTCCGACCAAAAAGAAGCATCGTTAATAATCCTTGAAAATAGAGGGGGGCAACCCTCTCTATTTTTTGTTACAATTATTATACCACACCCAAACCCAGTTGTCAATATCTTTTCAAAAAAATATTACAATTCGGCACATTTATTGATGCCCTCGCCAAAAGAAAAGAAAAACGATGCCCTCCCGACAAAGATGAGCATCGTTAGCAATCCTTGAAAACAGAGGGGGGCGACCCTCTCTGTTTTTTATTATAATGATTATAACATATAAAAATAAAATTGTCAACACTTTTAAAAAATTTCTTTGCCGCTCTTTTGGTTTTGTGCAAAACCCACAAATTCCGTTTTTTTTTTTTGCAACATGCCGAAATCACGCCAAACCCCTTACATCTCTTCAATTTTTATGTTATGATTAAAGTAAGGCAATAGTAAAAAATATTGCCTAATAAAGTAAAAAATAAGAAAGTGGGTTTTAATTTTATGGTAAGAAAACAGAAAACAAAAAAGCTGTTAGCGTTGGTGACGGCTACGGCTCTGGCAATCTCGGTTATGGCTTTCGCGCCGCTTATGACAAGTGCGGCTAACACAGTTGACAACAATGTTTACGAAATAACAGAAAGCGCGGCAATTGAGTCGGACGGTAACATCAGCGGGCTGACCGATATTGCTCCGAATTTCACCATGAATGTATCGGGCGGCGGCACAATCCTCCATGACATTCAAAACATAAAGGTAGCAGGTGAAATTGTATTAACCGACGGAGCAAAAATAAATGCCAGCACGATATTTACTGAGCAACCGTCCGCGAACGTCACAGTTACCATCACTTTAGGTGAGAATGGCTGGGACGGCGGCAATGGCTTTATCGGCGAAACGATAAGCGGCGTGGGAACAGTTGAATTCGGCGGGCGTGATAATCCTTTTGTAAACGCGGACATCACGATTGAATCGAGAAGCGAAATAGAATGCCTTTTCAGCGGCGGCAGAAGCTACGGTAATTTTATCATAGAAGAGGACGCGAATTTGACGTTAAGTGCCGGAACAATTAGCATAGCCACCGGCAAAGCCCTCACAAACAATGGTACGTTTAATATTAACGGCGATATTTGGGACGGCGGCACAATCACAAACACCGCAACAGGCACAATTCACGTAAACAGCGGCGGAACACTTTCAACAGGCACAGACTGCGTAATAAACAACAGCGGCACCATTATCTCAAAAGCAACTTTTTCAAACGGCGGCACGATTAACAACCAAGGCGCAAACAGCGAGATTATAATAGAAAGCGGGACATTTTCAAGCACGGCAACCTCAGTCATAAACAACGAAGGCAAAATTGAATTAAACGTAAATTTCACAAATAACGGCGAAATCAATAACATAGGAACAGCCGGCGAACTTTTAATCGTGGACTGTGACTTCACCAATGCGGCAGGCAAAACAATAACAAACGGCGGGGATATATTGATTGATAGCAGCAGTATGCGCTCCCTTTCCTTCATGGCAAACCATGGCACTATTACAAATAACGGCGTTTTAACCGTGTGCGGAGTGTTTTTAAATTACCCTACAGGCATTACCACAAACAATAAAGCTATCGTTATAGCAGACGAAGCTTATTTTAACAATGATGGGGTGTTAACCAACGAAACAGCAAACAGTACAATAACCATCGGCGTTGATAGTGTTCTTCTCAATGTGGGGACATTAGCCCTTAATGCAGGGCGATTAATAAACAACGGTTTGTTTCAGGGTGTGGGTACTACCATAGGAAGCTCAGCAACTGCGGCTGTTTTGGAAAACAAGGGTGTCTTTCTCACCCGTGGTACAACCCTAATGAACGGAAGAATTGATAACAGCGGAAGAATTGTAGTAGTTCAATTGGACCCGTCACAAGCTCTAACCGTAGTAAAAGGCGTTATTAATAACAATCCGGGCGGTGAACTGCTTGTCGGCTGGGACAACCCATGGGGTACTTATGAAGGAGCAATTAACCTTGCCGCAGGTACAAAAATAGTCCACAAAGGCGAACGTATCACGGTTTTAGAGGACAGCTCCATAACAGGCGAGGGAATCATAGAACGCTGGGACAGAGCGGAAATTAACGATGAATTTGACGGCATTGAAGTAAAAATAGTCAACATGAGGACCACGGCAAGCGATGAACCCGAGCAAACCGCTCCGGCAACAGGAGGTAGCCCCATCGCTAACATTATATCCGGCGGCGGTATCGGCGGCGGAAGCGGCGGCTCGGGCGGCGGCAGGGAAACAGAGGTTATAACCGATAAAGCCCAAGCCGTAAAAGCCGTAAGCGAAATGTCAAGAGGAACGGTAACGCTGAGCCCCTCAATCGGCGCGACAGCGGAGGCTCTGCAAGCATTAGCGGTTGCAAACAGCAATGTAAAGGTCTGGATTCCCCACGGAAACCACGGCGTTGCCATCAAAGGCGCGGACATCAAGGGCGGCGCGGCACTCAAAGACCTTAACTTCGCAGGCGGCTTAACCACAGTATCCGAGGGGCTAGCCGCAAGATTCCCGCAAGCTTCGGCTATAACAGGTATGAGATTTGCCGAAAGCGGCGATTTCGGTGCGGTTGAATCAGTAACCCTCTCGGTAAAGCTAAACATCGACCCGAAGCTTTGGGGCAGAAAAGTAGCAGTCTACTCCGTTAACGCGGACGGAAGCTTAACACGGTTGCCCGCAAGCAGGATTGTCAGCGGGAATGGTATGGTGAGTGTTACGATTTCTAATTATAATTCGCTTATATTTGTAGTTGAGTGATGTTTCCTCCCCCCGTCAGCTTCGCTGACACCCCCCTCCTAGAGGGGGGCTTTTTCTTTGCCTCCCTCTTAGAGGGAGGTGCCGCCCGCAGGCGGCGGAGGGAGGGAGAGCGGAGGGAATGTAGGGGCGAACGCCCCTACGAAAAATTTCCACCTGTGCAATTATATAATTGCAAACTGCCTAAAGCTTCAAACAAGCAAGCACCATAAGCGTTGCGCCGCTGAGCCAATCGGAATTAAAAGGGAGCTTCCCGGAGAGTTTATTCCCCAAAAGACCGCCGGATATGATGGCGACCGCGCCGACTAAAAGCGAGCAGGCTATGGCGGCGGCGGCGTTTATACTGCCCATTGCCGCGCCGAAGCCGACCGCCAAGCCATCCAGCGATAAGGCAAAGGCTACGGAAAAAGCCTCTTGCGGGGAGATGCTTCTGGATTCGTCAATGTCCGCGCCTACGGGGTCTGCATAGACTGCCAAGATAAATTTCAAGCTGAACATCGAGAATTTTATTTTTCTTTTGAAGCGGCTGTGCTTTCGTATAACCGATTTCATAATGCCGTCAAACAGCTTGATGAAGCCTAAAAAAAACAAAATGCCGAAAGATATGATGTTTGCCGCAGAGGAGGGTATGCGCTCTCTGAGCAGATTGCCGGACAGGAGCGAAACCGCCAGCGCAAGACTGCATACTATATCGATAATCAATACGGAAGCGGCAGGTATTTTTATTTTTGAGCTGCCGTAAGCAAAGCTCGCCGCGAACGCATCCGCCGAAAGTGCGGCAGTCAGCGCGAACGCCTCCGCTAAGGTAAACAAAAAAAGCCCCAAGCCCCGGCACACCCTTTCTACTGATTTTACTTTATCAGTTCATAATATGCGCGGGGGTGGGTTGTTGTGAATGGAGCGGGCGTTCGCCGCATACTTGACATCCGCGCGCCGAAATGTTATAATATATTATAATAGTATCGGCGAAATTATATTAAAAGGGAGGGGCAAGACCGTGCGGCTTTAAAAGCGGTGCTAAAGCGCGGTCGTAAAATATGTCTGATGTAAAAAGTGAATTTATCAAAATTTACAGCGAAAATATAAAACGCGAGGGCGCGGACAAGCTGCTTGAATATCTTCGTTCGGATAAAAGCGATTTTTTTAAAGCACCCGCAAGTGCACGCTATCACGGCTCTTACGAGGGCGGTCTGGCGGAGCATAGCGTGAATGTTTACCATTGCTTAAAGGATTATCTTTTGCGCGAGCGGGCAAAAACGCTTTATAAAATGGATTTCAGCAGCGAAACCGCAGCCATAGCCGCACTGCTCCACGATATTTGCAAGGTCAATTTCTATACGGTGGAATACCGCAACCGCAAAAACAGCAAGGGCGAGTGGGAAAAATACCCTGCCTATGCCGTAAATGACGCGCTCCCCTACGGTCACGGGGAAAAATCGGTGTACATCATCACGGGTTTTATGAAGCTTTCCCGCGAGGAAGCTTTTGCAATCCGCTACCATATGGGCTTTTCGGGGGCGAACTGCAATGAGGATAAGACCAACGTAGGCAATGCCTTCGAGAAATTTCCGCTGGCTTTCGCCCTGTCAACCGCCGATATGGAGGCAACCTACTTTATAGAGGGCAAGCATACTCCTTAACAGCGTAAACGCTCCGCCACCTAAATCTTAACATTTAGCGCGTAGGATTTAGGCGGCGGAGTAACCATAATATTGTTACAATGCGGTAAAAAAATCAAAAATTGTAACCAAATATTCATCAATATTATTAAAAAAATCCCATTTTTGTTGATAATGACGAAAAAATTACCAAAAATTAATAAAACATTGGTTATATTAGTAGTTGTGAACTGTATGCAAGCTGTGTTATAATAATAAGCGTAGAGAAAATCCAATTGTAAACAAAAAATTATTTAATGGAGGAATTTCAAATGAAAATCAAGAAGTTACTTGCCGCTCTTGCAGCCGGCGCAATGGTACTCTCTGTTGCAGGTATGTCTGCTTACGCAGCTCCCCTCCCCGGCGAAGAAGACCCCATACTCGAGGAAGACCCTTTTGAGGAAGACCCTTTTGAAGAGCCTTGGGATGAACCCTTTGAAGAGCCGTGGGATGAGCCTACTGACCCCACTCCCCCCGCTCCGGTTCCCAACCCCACAACAGGCAACCCTTCCGTTGCTATCGCAGTAATCCCCGTAGCACTTGCTGCAGCAGCGATTGTTGCTAAGAAAGCTAAGAAATAAGCTTATTTTCACTTTTTGAAATATGCCCGCCCAAAAGGCGGGTTATTTTTTTTTGTAAAAATTTTCATATATCCTTCTTACATAATTATAAATTAAAAGGGAATAATTTTTAACAGCAATATATTAAAGCTTAAATACTGAAAAAAATGGAGGAATAAATATGAAAACCAAGAAGCTTCTGGCGGCTCTGACCGCCGGCGCGGCAATGTTTGCGGTTACGGGCTTGTCATTATACGCCGCGCCGCTTGAGGGCGATGAAGAAATTCTCGATGAATTTTATGAAGAGGGCTTTGAGGATGGCTTTGAAGAAGCCCAAAATACCCAACCCGACAGGTTCGTTGACGAGGGGCAGGGGGACAGGTTTGACGAGCGCGACCGGGTTAACCCGCGAACAGGCAACTCGTCAGCCGCCTTCATCGCAATCCCGGCAGCCATAGCCGCCGCCGCAGTCGTAGCAAAAAAATCGAAATTTCAATAGGCTGTTCATTGTAAGGCTTCAATTAAACGCGATAAACAGGGGCGGTTAGGGTCGCCTCTGTTTATCGCGTTTTTTACGATTCTGCCAAGTTGACAAACCCGCCCCAATCATGTATAATTATTCTTGGGTGAGCACGAAAATGTCATATACAGCCTTTACGGCTGTGTCGAAATCGTCCTCGCTGACGCCTACAATTACGTTAAGCTCGGAAGAGCCCTGGTCTATCATCTTTACGTTAACCCTCGCGTGAGCTAAGGCGGAGAAAATTCTGCCGGCAGTACCCCTTGTTTTAATCATTCCGCGCCCAACCACGGCAATTAAGGCAAGGTCCTCCTCGATTTCAATAGAATCCGGCTTCACTCTGAATCGGATTTCATCAAGCACGGCTTTCTCTTTGCCTTTAATACACTCCTTATTTACAATTACGCTCATCGTGTCAATCCCCGACGGCATATGCTCGAAATTCAAATCGCTCTTTTCAAGTGCGCGCAGTACATTCCTGCCGAAGCCGACCTCGTTGTTCATCATATCCTTTTCAATATGAATAACGCAAAAGCCCTTCTTGCCCGCGATTCCCGTGATGACATACTTGCTTACCTCGTCTGATTCGGCTACAATCATTGTCCCTCTATCCTCGGGCGCGTTGGTGTTTTTGATATTAATCGGTATGCCCGCCGCGCGGACAGGGAAAATCGCATCCTCATGGAGGACCGTTGCGCCCATGTAGGCAAGCTCCCGAAGCTCTCGGTAGGTAATGGTCCTTATCGGCTTGGGATTTTCGATGATTCGCGGGTCGCAGATAAGGAAGCCGGATACATCCGTCCAATTCTCATATACGTCCGCTTTAGCCGCCCGCGCAACGATTGAGCCCGTTATATCCGAGCCGCCCCGCGAAAAGGTTCTGATGGTATCGTTGGGCATAGCACCGTAAAACCCGGGTATAACCGCGTTTTCAACCTCCTCCAGCTTGGGGCGCAGAAGCTCTATGGTTTTCTCCAAATCAAAAACGCCGCTCTCATTGAAGCGGATATATCCCGCGGGGTCAATAAAATTAAAGCCCAGATAATCCGCTAAAATTATGCCGTTGAGATATTCCCCTCGGCTTGCGGCATAGTCGCGCCCGGCGCGGTGAGCGAACGCATCCTTAATACTTTTAAACTCCGCATCAAGGTTGACACTTAGGTTCAGCCCCTTGATGATTTCTTTGAACCGCTCTTCAATCGCCTTAAAATCCTCGCTGAAGCTGCCGCCCCCAGCCGCTTTGTTATAACAGTTGTAGAGCATATCCGTAACCTTTTCATCCTCCGCATAACGCTTGCCGGGCGCGGAGGCGATTACAAACCTCCTTGACGGGTGAGAAAGAATAATATCCGCCGCTTTTTTAAACTGACCCGCATCAGCCAGCGAACTGCCGCCGAATTTTACCACCTTAAGATTTTTCATTGCTGTAACCATGCCGCGCCTTCACATAACCCTGTCATGAACGCGGCATGGTCTTGTTCCCCCTTTCGGTTTTGTTTTTATTTCTATTATATATTAATTTTGCGCGATAATCAATGTTTTTTTAAAATTATTCATAACGGAGGCTGTATATGAAGAAAATTCTAAACCGCGCTTGGGCGGAAATTCACTTAGACAGGGCAGAGAAAAACCTGCTCATACTGAAAGCCTTGCTGGACAAAGCGACTAAGCCCGTATGCGTCATAAAAGCCGATGCCTACGGTCACGGCGATGCGGAACTTATGCGGCTGTACCAAAGCATGGGCATTGATTTTTTTGCTGTTTCTAATTTGGCGGAAGCGGTTAAGCTCCGCGCAGGCGGGTGCACGGGCGAAATTTTAATATTAAGCTGGAGCCCCCCCGAAAGGGAGGTCACGGAGGCATTACACAATCAAAATATAATACAGACCGCCGTATCCGCCGAGCACGCAAGGGCATTATCGGAAAACGCCGCGAAGCCGCTGAGAATTCATATAAAGCTTGACACGGGCATGGGCAGGGTAGGGCTTGACGCTTTTGACCGTGTTCCATGCACAAAGGAAATCCTTGCCATAGCTAAATTGAACAATTTAAGCGCGGAGGGGATTTTTACTCATTTTGCCGCCGCTGACAGCGCGGAGGAAGCCAAGCGCGGCTATACAAGCAAGCAAAAGGAACTGTTCTTTGCGGCAGTAAACGAATGTGAGCGGTGCGGCGTAAGCTTTAAGGAACGCCATTTTACCAACAGCGCGGGCGCGCTCTTACATAAGGACGACCGAAGCACGCTGGCAAGGCTCGGCATTACCTTATACGGTCTCGCGCCGGATACGGAGCTTTCCTTGCCGAAGGGGCTGGAGCCCGTTATGGATTTTAAGGCAAGAATTTCGCAGGTAAAGCTGCTTTTGAAAGGGCGGAGCGCGGGCTACGGCATGACCTACACCGCCGAAAAGGACATCATCACCGCCACGATTCCCGTAGGCTACGCGGACGGCTATCCGCGCCTGCTGTCAAATAAAGCCCATGTCCTTATTAACGGCAAAAAAGCACCGATTATCGGAAGAGTCTGCATGGACCAGATGATGGTTGATGTTACGGATATTGAATCCGTAAAGCAAGGCGGCTTGGTTACCTTAATAGGAAAGGACGGCGATGAAATAATCACCGCCGACCAATTAGCCGAAATGATGGGGACTATAGGCTATGAGCTGGTATGCGGCGTGAGTGCGAGAGTACCCAGAGTTTATTTGAGCTGACTGTTAACCGTTAACCAACTCGTCAAGCATTTTGGGCAGCTCCGCTTCCATATTTTCGTCGGTGAACTGGCATGTTCCGACATTATGATGTCCGCCGCCGCCGTATTTAAGCATAAGTCTGCCTACATTGACATTTGAACTGCGGTTAAGTATGGAATAACCTACCGCCGCCGCGCAACCCTTGCCGCCCCTTCCGCTTACAATCCAAGCGGAGATATTCTGCTCGGGATAAAGGCTGTAGATAACAAATCGATTGCCCGAATAAATCGGGTCAACGCCGCGCAGGTCGCTTATGATTACGTCCTTTTCCACCCGCGTATATTTTTTAACCATTTCGATAAATTTTTCATTCTGCTCTAAATATATTTCAATCCGCTCTTTAACGTCGGGAAGCTCCAGTATTTCGTCCGTGCTCATCGTGCGGCAACAGTCAATCAGCTTTTCCATAAGCTGATAATTTGAAATGGTAAAATTCCTCCAGCGACCCAAGCCCGTGCGCGGGTCCATAAGGAAGCCTACCAAAATCCAGCCGCTTGGATTCAAGATTTCTTCGCGGGTAAGCTTTCCCGCGTCAACCTTATCCACGGCAATCATCATGTCCTCATAATGCGAAAAACGCGCCTTGCCGCCGTAATAATCATATATAATGCGCGCGCAGGAATCTTCAAGGCGGCTCTCCCCGACATACTTGCCCGCAAGCTCGGTTCTTTCAAACTCGCTTGAATGATGGTCAAACCACAAGCCACAGCCTTCAACATAAGGGACGTTAGCCAAGCAATCCTTGGGCGTAACCTCGATAAGCCCGTCTTGCAAATCCTTAGGGTGGGCGAACTGCCAATGGTCTATAATACCTACGTCCTTTAACAGAGCACCGCAGGCAAGCCCGTCAAAATCCGAACGGGTAACCAGTCTCATTCTGTATTTCACTATGTAACATCTCCCTTAATCAGCATTACTATCTCCATTATACACCATTATTTAATAAAATACAAGGGGGAAAATAAAATTTTCCCCTAACAATGTTTTTTTATGCTTCGTCCCGCGACCAACCGCCCCAAGCAAGCATTTACAAACGCCCATTCCCACCCCCGCACCTCCAAATGGTTACATTTTATTTACAATCTGACTTCGGTTCGGCATCAAAAAAAGCTCAAAATCCGAAAAAACACGCGAGAATAGTGCGTTTTTCACAGATTGAGGGGAGTTTTGGGCATATATTTGGTATAGTTATATTCATTGACATTTGAGTTGAATTGGTGTATAATTCTTAGTGTATCAGGAAAACGACTGATATTGTAAAAAAATGTAATTTGTTCTGAAAGGGAGTTGATTATGGAATCTGACAGTTTACCCGGGTTTACGCGCTTGTTTTCAAAGTTATTTTCTTCCAAAAGCAACGTGACGGAGAAGGACATCCTTCTGCTCGTTGAAGAGGGGAGTGAAAGCGGCGTTATTGAAGAGCAGGCGCACAAAATGATTAACAAGGTTTTGGAATTTCGTGATTTAACGGCGGGCGATATTATGACCCACCGTACCGATGTAACCGCCGTATGCTCTGCGGCTTCCGTATCGGAGGTTGTTAAAGCTTCTATAGGCACGGGGTTTTCGCGCTTACCCGTTTATGAAGAAAGCGTTGACCGCATTATCGGCATTATCTGCGTCAAGGACTTGCTTTGCTTAATCGGCTCGGCGCAAGCAGACGAAACCGACATAAAAACCTTTATCAGAAAAACCATATATCTTCCGAAAACGCTCTCCTGCCGGCAGGTTTTTACCAGACTTACCCTTAATAAAATGCAGATGGCTGTCATTATCGATGAGTACGGGGGAACGGCAGGGCTGGTTACAATGGAGGATGTCGTGGAGGCTATCGTCGGCAATATCCAAGATGAATTTGACGCCGAGGAAGAAGAGGCGTTAATCCGTGAATCAGACGGGGTCTTTATTATTGACGGGGCGGCTTCGCCGGACGATATTCTTCACCAGCTGGGGATTATTCTGCCGGAGGATAACGATTTTGAAACCATGAGCGGCTTTGTCATTGATTTGTTAGGGCGGATTCCCGAGGAGAACGAAACACCCGAGGCAGAGCGCGAGGGCGTAAAATTCAAGGTGCTGAGTACGGGTGATATGCGAATTGCTAAAATCAAAGCGACCTTGCCTAGAAATAGTTTACAGGAAATTTAATTAACATTAAAGGAGAAGATGATACTTATGAAAAGGAAACTAAGCTTACTGCTCGCGGCAATCATGGCGGCATCAATTTTAGCCGCTTGCCAAAGAACCGATGAAGATATTGACGGCTTGCCGCCCGTCCCCGAGGAAACAAGCGTCATTACACCGATGACAACAACCGAGGAAACCACAACCACCCCGGAAATCACCACGACCGAAGCGACCGAAACGGAAGAAGAAACAACTACCGTTTCCGAAACCACCACAACCGCCACCGAAACCGCAAGCCAAACGACAACAGCGGCGGCAGGCTGGAGAGAAACGGCAATCAGCGGGGTATACTACACCAATCAGGCTTGCTACTCCAGAAGAAATGCTATCATAGGCTCGGAACAGGTAAGAAGGTATGAAAAGGGCGAGAGGGTGACGGTGGTCGCCGTTACCGATACCGGCTATTATAAGCTTACCGACGGCTCTTTTATCCATTCCGATTACCTAACCGAGGAAGCCCCCGCGACAACGACCGCGCGGACAACGGCAGGAACCACCGCAACCACCACCACGCGAGTAACCACAACCACAACGGCGGCACCCACGGAATCCACCGCAACGGTAACCGTTGACCCTAACGCAACCCAAAGGCATAAGGTTGATTATACGCAAAGGCTAGGCTATCAGCAGCTAGGCGAAAAGCAAAAGCAACTTTATTCCAATATCGTAAACGCCGCTTATAACCTTCAAACACGTGTCTCCGTTCCCGATGGGCTTTTATCGGACGATATATACAAGGTTTACGGCTTGGTCTACAATCAAGAGCCCCAGCTTTTCTGGATGACCCCCAATGTTCCTTTCGGCTTCGGCTCAATCACTTTAAGCTACCTTGTAAGAAGTGCGGACGAGCTGACAAGGCTGCAAAACGAGCTTGCAACTGCGGCAAGCACCATTGTAAACCGCGTTAACGCGCAGTCCGGCGATTACAACAGGGTTAAGGCAATTTATGAGCATCTCATCCTTGCCAACGAATTCGCCGAATCCGGCGATGGCTGGAGCAGTACCGCCTATAACGGCGTTTTAGGTAAGGGAGCGGGGCTTCAGTGCGCGGGCTATGCAAAATCGTTTTTATATCTTTGCGACTTGGCGGGAATCAATGCAATGGTCATCCCGGGCTTACGCTTCGATGGCATGTCGCACGCTTGGAACAAGGTTTCAGTCGGCGGAAGCTGGTATAATATTGACGCGACATGGGGCGACCCTAAAAACTCTCACGACAAGAATTATATCCGCTATGCCTTCTTCCTCGTCCCGGATTCTTGGATTACAACTTCGCACCTAAAGCCGGCAACGGGAACGCGCGCAAGCGGAACGGTTATCACCTACTTCACCCCTCCTGCGGCAACAAGCACAACAAATAACTACTTTAAAGTGAACAACAAGGAATTTGACACTCTTGCGGCGGCGGAAGCAGGCTTGCTGGCGGAATTTGACGAAGCTTTCAAGACACCGAAGAAAAACACGGCGCATATACGCGTTACCGATAAGAGGGTTTATGACAGGCTTCTTACCGATGAATCCGCTCTGAAATTCCAAAGATATGCCCGTGAAAACGGAGGCGCAAGCCGAGTTGGCAGACAGACAACGGCTCTCGATGGGGTCATGGTGGTTCAGTACGATATATGGTACTAAATCAATTAACAATTGACAATTGACAATGAATGTGTCGGCTTTGCCGACGGGATTAAATTAATTGGGGACGGATTACGTATACTATATTAATATGTGTGTGGGGGGGCGGGGAGCTTTCCGTCCCTCAAAAGAAAGGAAGTTTTTTTAACATGAATTTTAAGAGAAAGCTGAGCTTGTTGTTGGCTCTTTGTATTGCCATTCCGGTAATCGCTTCGGGCTGTAACAAAGACGGCGGCGAGCCGGATGAGGACATTACGCCCAGAATCGTCTCCGGCGAGGAGAACGGCGAGGACTATGACGTTGACGTTGACTTAGAGGAGTTTCCGATTGTTACGACTATACCCCGGGAAACTGAGGTTCTTGAAATTGTAGTAACAGGCGCGGACGGCGCGGCTGTTACCGATGCTTTCGGCAACATTGAAACCTCAGTTACGTTTGACACCAAAAGCACCCCTCAGGCTACCACAACCGCCAGACCTCTTTCGGACGGCGATGTGGAAAAAATCGTGCAGGCAGGAACAACGAGCGTAACCAATGTAGTAGCTCCGTCAAGTGTGAGCGGCGGAAACAAATTTGCTTATAATACGCTGAACGCAAAGGAAAAAAAGCTCTACGATGATATATTAAGCGGCACGGAAACCCTTATGTGGAGACTTCGCGATTATGACAACCTGCCTATATCGGAATGGTCAAAGGTTCTCGGCTTGGTTTTCAACCAAGAGCCCCAGCTTTTCTGGATGGGACCCAAGAGCATGTCCGGCAGTATTTTCTTAAACGAATATGAGCCCTCTAAAATTGCCTCTATGCAAAAGCAAATCGATGCGGTAGTCAATCCGATTCTCAACGATGCTAAGGCAAAATCAACTACCTATGATAAGCTTAAGGTTTTCCACGATTGGCTGGTGCTCAATTGCGATTTCGCGGGCGATGACCCGTATCATTCAACGATTTACGGCGCGTTCGTCATGAAGAAGGCGCAATGCGCGGGATATGCCAAGGCGATGAAATACCTCTGCGATAAATCCGGCATAAACAGCATGGTTATCACGGGGACAAACGGAAAGGGAACGACCCACGCATGGAATGTAGTCGATGTGGACGGTGCTTGGTATAATATTGACGTGATGTGGAACGACCCCGTATTCTCAACCCCCAGACAGGGTTATATCCGTTACACCTACTTTTTAGTACCCGATAAATGGATTCATAACAACACCCACCACGATGTTAACAAGGCACTGTTAAGCGCGGGAGCAATCTCTTATTTCACTCCCCCCGCCTCTACCGAAACCGCTAAAAACTATTTTACCGTAAATAATATGATTTACAAAGATTTTGCTTCGGCGGATGCGGCAATTAAGGCGCAGATTGACAAAGCCATAGCATCTAAGGGTCATGTTGTTGAGCTTCGAGTTGAGTCAAAGCAGGTTTACGATGAGGTCTATAAAAATCTGAAATCGTACCAGACCTATGCTCAGAGCAAGAGCAGTAACGTGAGGGGGCTATCCGATTCATGCAACGCAGGTATGCTTTCCATACAGCTAAACATGCTATACGATTAAAGGCACTGGCTTTATGCGTGACTGCCGCCTTTCTGGGCGGCTGTTCCCGCGTTGCCGAGTTCCCCGACCCTAACGGCGACAATCCGCCCGTATTTGTAAACCACGAGGATGGCGAGGTTCGCTATTTCGGAGATTATGTCTATGCGAGCCTTTCCGATTCGGAGAGGGCGGCTTATGACGCTATTGTTTCCGCTGTCAGAAACATGGAATCTGTCGCAAGCCTTCCTGCTGTGATGACACCCGAAAAGATTTCAAAGATTTATACGCTTGTATATACGCAGGAGAGCGATATTTTTTGGCTCAGCCATCTGTTTATGCGCCCGTCCTCCGATACGGACCAACTTCATCTGTCCTATCGTTACGAAAAGGGGCGGATGGAGGTCATGCGGGGTGAGCTGGAGCTTGCCGTTGGGATTATTTTAGGCGGTCTGCCGCCGGGTGCTACGCAATATGAAGCACTTCTTTATTTCCATGACACGATGATTAAGAATTGCGAATTTTCCGCCGAATCCCTGCACTCCAACTCCGCATACGGCGCGCTGGTTGACGGAAGAGCGCAATGCGAGGGCTATGCCTTTGCTTTTTCACTGCTCTGCGACAGGGCGGGGATTGAAAATATAGTGGTAACGGGCGCAAGCGCGCAGGGCGACAGCCACGCGTGGAATAAGGTTCGCTTATTCGGTGAGTGGTACAACGTAGACTGCACTTGGGACGACCCCATACTCAAACGCCACGCGCCCGATTTTGTAAGGCACGATTATTTTATGGTTCCCGATGAGGATATTCTTAACGTCACGCATTTTCAAAATTCCGAGCATTTCTTCCCGCCCATCAGCGGCTGTGCCAAGCTTATTTATTATAAAGCGGAGGGGCTTTACTTCTCGTCGCTTCAAGAGGGCTTAGACGGACTGTCCGCGCTGATGAGAAGCCGCGCACTGTCGGGTTCAAACGAGGCGGCTGTGAGATTTTCGGACAAGGTTTACTACGATGCGGCAATCTCAAAGCTTTTCGATGAGGGCGGGCTTCAAGAAATCATATCCGGCATCAACAGAACCACCGGCGTAGGAATAAAAGAAGCACACAAACTTACTAATGACAATCTGTATATTATACACATATCGATGGCAATGAACAGTTAACACTCCCTCCGCCGCCTGCGGGCGGCACCTCCCTCAAAGAGGGAGGCAAGGAGTTTTTTGCCTCCCTCTTTGAGGGAGGTGTCACCCGCAGGTGACGGAGGGAGCTAAGACGGCGGAAAGTCGCCCCTACGAAAATTTGTGCAATACTTCAGCGACTGAATAGATAGAATCATTGTTAATTATAAAAAGGTGGTTTTTAAGGTGGATTTACGTTTTTCAAAGGGGATATTGCTTGCTGTTTTGGCGGCTTTTGGGCTTGCTGCTTGTAATTCTGCTGAGCATATCCCGGATTGGGACGATGTTCTTCCGCCTTTTGTTACGGAGCAGGAAACGGCGGCGGTTATATACATAAACGACCCCTTTGAGGTTTTCCCTCCCATTGAGTTTCCGCCGATTGCAACCGAAGCGGAAACGACCGTTACCGAGGAAATTACGGTTGATGAATACGATGATTTTGATGCTTGGGACGCCATCGAAAGCGGAAATTACGGCTTTGACGATGACATACCGCCCCCCTTCACCGAGGCTTTTACATCTGACACCTCTGTTTATTTTTCCGAATACGACCAAGCAGAGAGCTACTCTGCATATACTGAAACAGAGACCTCCGCGCCGCCGTCACATTGGTTTACAACGGCAACCACTCCATCGGAATCGGGGGACTACTTTACGGCGCAGTCCGATATGACAGAGCTTATCAAGCCTGCTTTGCAGGAGCGTCCTTTCAGCTACCAGAGCTTAAACTCTGCAAGGCGGCATATCTATGATTCTGTTATTGAAGCAGTTTTAGATATGAAGCCGGAGGTGACTTTAAGCGGAGTAAGCGATGAGGATTACAAATTTGTCTACGAGCTTATATACGCGGAGGAGGACCTAATCTTTAATCTGGGCAGAAAAATCAGCTATAATATTAACGGAAGCGGAGATAAGGTTTTCCAGCTTGAATATATATACTCAAAAGAAGAAACCGCCGTCATGCAAAGGGAAATCGAAGCCGCCGCAGGGAGAATCCTGCTTAGCGTTAACGATAATATGACTGCGTATGAAAAGGTTAAGATGTTTTTTGACGAATTAGCCTTAAACTGCGAATATGACGCGCAAGCCGAAAATAAAAGCGATGTCTACGGCGCGCTTGTCAGAAAAAAAGCCGCCTGCGCGGGTCTTGCGAAATCGCTTAACTATCTGTGCCGCAGGGCGGGGATTGAAAGCTTGCTGATTACCGGCGAATTTGATGTTCCGCATATGTGGAACATGGTCAAAATTGAATCCGAATGGTATCACATCGACCCTACCACGGGGATTGCAAACAATTCCTCCATCCAATACGCGCGCTATGATTATTTCGGGGTTACAGATGAATTCATCAAGCGAACAAGAACGATTTACCCCCGCGATTTCAGCTACCCGCCCGCCGTTTACACCACCTTTAACTACTTTAAAATGAGCGGACTTTTCGCCGAAAGCTACGCCGATGCGGAGCGAATCATTAAGCAAAGCGCGATAGAAGCCTCAAAAAATAAAGAGCGGGTGATTCAGTTCTCCGTTTCCTCCACCGAAGTGTTTAACGAAACCGTTAAAAAGCTTTTTACCGAGCAACAAGCCTTAAATATACTCGATGCCGCCTACCCCTCAGCCCAAAACAAATTCAACCGCGAAACCATAGCCTATAATCAAGACAGTAAAACGCTGGTAATAAAAATCTTTTTGGAATACACTTAGAACAATGTGGAATAGGGTTCTGTAGGGGACAGGCTTGCCTGTCCCGCCAATAGCGAAATCATGCGTTTTTTGTGTGCGGGAGGGGCAGCGGGACGGGCAAGCCCGTCCCCTACAGAATTGTTAATTGTCAATTGTTAATTGGATTTAAGGGGGGTATTATAGTTTTGCAAAGGTCAATTATCGCTGCCTTGCTGCTTACGCTTATATTGTCGGGGTGCCGCAATACGAACGAATATGAAATACCTCCTACAGGCTATAACATCTATCTTGACGGGAGGCTGATAAGCGGCGAGCCTATGCCTGCGGAATACAGCTATGCCTTCTATCTTCCGCAGGGGATGGAAACTAAATTCAGAAGCAATGCTTTAAGCGCGGAGGAAGCTGTAATTTATAATACAATATTAGAGCAGGCGGGCGGGTTTGCCGATGTTGTGCCTATGATAGGCGATGGCAGCCATTATTGGATGCTTTATATTATGTGGGCGGAGCAGCTTGGATTTCCTCACGTTGAAAAGGTGCAGGCTTGGGATTATGTTGTAAACTCGCCTAACCCGTTTACCGTAAAATATGTCTATCGCTTTACCGCTAAGGAGGTCAGCGAGATGAACAGAGCCGCCGAGGTTGCGGCGGATACGATTATGGCGGGTGTTACGGGCAGTATGTCCGATTATGATAAGCTGAAATATTTTCATGATTATCTGATTAAGAATTGCATAAGCGATATTGAGGACGCCTATGCCGATACGATTTACGGCACTTTAGTCAGAAAAAAAGCTTTATGCGAGGGCTACACAAAAGCTTTCTCTTACCTTTGCAACAGAGCGGGTATAGAAAATATGATTGTTTACGGGCGGACAGATATTGACCATATGTGGAACATGGTTAAGCTGGATGGGAACTGGTATCATATCGATGTCACATGGAACAGCCCGGGCTTGCAGGATTACCCCGACGCAGTTTTGTATAATTATTTTATGGTAACGGATGCCGTAATTGAAAACACACATACGATTTGGAGAGATATTATCGACCCGCCCCGCGCCTACAGTAATAAAGAGAATTATTTTGTAAGAGATAACAGAGGACGCTACGCGGTAAATGCGGACGATTTTATGACGGTAACCGCCAAAGCACTGACCCAAGCCGTTGAAAACAGGGAATCCGCCGCCTCGATTAAATTTGAAAGCGCGGAGCTTTACGCCGCCGGAATCGAGATGCTCAAAGGAATTTCGGACGGCTTAGATACCCTGCGGGTTCTCATTGATGAGATAAGCCGCGAATTGGATGTTGTGTTTGAAGTGAATTACACCGAAAATTATTCAGAGCAGAAAATTTTGGTTTTTTTGATTCGTTATGATTGACTAGGAATTTACTCCTGTTCGGTATTTTAAAAAAAAACTTCAAAAAACCCCTTGACAAACAAATAAATATATGTTATTATGTTAAAAACCCCTAAAGAGAATCTGAACAGTCGGCGAAATTTGCGGGACTATTTTGGGAACGCTGAATTCGTGCGGCGGGTCGCTTTAAGCGGCAGCGGAGCGTAAAAACGCACCCGCGGGACAGTAAAATGTCTGCGGGTGTTTTATATATTTGTAAAGGGGTTTAAATTATGAAAAAAACAAAAGAACAATTGGCAATTAAAGTTTCCGTAAATACGATTATTTGGAACGCAATGTTGTCGGGCTTAAAATTGCTCGCAGGATTATTCGGAAATTCGGCGGCTATGCTCTCGGACGCGGTTCATTCGCTCTCGGACGTTTTATCAACGGCTATCGTAATGGTCGGCGTTAAGATGGCAGGCAAGCAATCGGATAAAGACCACCCTTACGGGCATGAGCGGTTTGAATGTGTCGCCGCGATTATTTTGGCACTCATCCTTGTTTCGGTCGGCGCGATGATTGGCTGGGGAGGGGTGCAGGCTGTCATTTCCGGCAATCATTCCGAGGCTGAGGTGGGGGTAATCGCCCTTGTTGCGGCAATTGTCTCGATTATTGCTAAGGAGGGTATGTATTGGTATACCCGCGCCGCGGCTAAAAAGGTCGAATCGGGCGCGCTTTTGGCTGACGCTTGGCATCACCGCTCGGACGCGATGTCATCGGTGGGAAGCTTTATCGGTATTTTGGGCGCGCGGCTGGGATTTCCGATTCTTGACCCCTTGGCAAGCGTGGTCATATGCTTATTTATATTAAAGGTCGGCTATGATATTTTTAAGGATTCAATAGGCAAAATGACCGATAAAGCCTGCGACGACGCGGTGATTGAGGAAATCCGCGCGGCTGTTTTGGAGGATGAAGCCGTTTTGGGAATCGACCAGATTAAAACAAGGCTTTTCGGCGACAAAATTTACGTTGACCTCGAAATCAGCCTAAACGGAAGCGACACCCTCAACGAGGCGCACAGCATAGCGGAGCGGGTTCACGAAAATATCGAGGAGAAATTTCCTAAGGTAAAGCATTGTATGATACATGTTAATCCTAAGAATCTTTAGAGACTAATTACTAAAATCAAAGGAAGAAAATCTAATGAACGAACGTGAAAATTGGAAATCGTCCGCCGGATTTATCATGGCGGCGGCAAGCTCAGCTGTAGGCGTGGGGAATCTTTGGCGGTTTCCTTATGTAATGGGAAGCAACGGAGGCTCTTGGTTTCTTATCATTTATGTTATATTTATATTTTTGCTGGGCGCGCCGCTTTTGCTCGGGGAATTTGCAATAGGGCGGCATACCCAGCTAAGCCCCGTAGGTGCTTATGCCAAGCTTCAAAAGGGCTCGGGGTTTATCGGCGCGGCGGCAGTTATCGTGCCCTTTTTGATAATGACTTATTTTTGCATAATCGGTGCTTGGGCTCTTAAATATATGTTCTCATATATCTTTACAAGCGAGGCTCTTGAATTTCACGCCTACATCAGCGGCACTCTCTCGCTCGGTGCTTTTCAGCCGATTCTTTGGAATACGCTCTTCCTCGTGCTGACCTGCTTGGGTTGCCTTTTCGGTGCGGCGGGGATTGAAAAAATAAGCAAGCTTGCCGCTCCGTTATTTTTAATCTTGCTTGTTTTAATTATCATCCGCTCGCTGACCCTCCCCGGAGCGGGTGCGGGCTTGAAATTCATGTTCGCCAATACGGACGGTTTTTCAATCAAGGCAATCCCCGTAGCCATGGGGCAGGTTTTCTTTTCACTGGGGCTTGCCTCCGGCGTTATGCTGACATATGGAAGCTACTTAAAAAAAGATATAAAACTGCCCGGAAGTGCGGTCATCGTAGCAGGGCTGGACACGGCGGCGGCTGTGCTGGCTGGTGTCGCCATCTTCCCCGCCGTCTTTGCAATGGGCAGTGAGCCGGATGCCGGAACGGGGCTTGCTTTTGTAACCCTGCCGAATATGTTTGAGGTAATGCCCTTGGGCAGGGCGGTCGGCACATTGTTTTTCCTATTTGTCACCATTGCCGCCTTAACATCGTCAATTTCACTGTCGGAAGCCTGTATAGCATTTACGATTGATGAATGGAAATGGAGCCGCAAACGCTCGGTTATAACTATATGCGCTGTCTTATGCGTGCTCTCCGTTCCCAACTCGCTTTCGCTGACGGAGGGAACTATTTTAAGCGGCAATCTTCCCGGCTTGCATGTAAATCTTATGGAGGCTGTGGACTACTTGGTAAGCAATATATTCATGCCGCTCGGCGGCTTGCTGATGTGCATCATAATAGGATGGTTCTGGAAGCCCGAAAAGGCTGTCGAGGAAATCGAAAGTACGCCCAACTATACCTTTAAGCTGAAAAAAGCTTGGTGCTTCATCATGAGGTTTTTAGCACCCATATTAATTGTAGTGGTAATCATATCTCAGTTTACATAAGAAACATTAATTTATATTAAGGAGCGAAAAATATGAAACGCAAGGATTATATTTCATGGGATGAATATTTTATGGGGGTCGCCCTGCTTGCCGCTAAAAGAAGCAAGGACCCCAACACCCAAGTCGGGGCTTGCATTGTAAACAGAAACAAAATTATCCTCTCTACGGGCTATAACGGATTCCCCGTGGGTTGCTCCGATGATATGTTTTCTTGGGACAGGGAGGGGGACGATACCAAGTACGCCTATGTTGTACACGCGGAGCTGAACGCCATATTAAATGCAGGAGGTAAGTCCCTGCACGATGCCTGCCTTTATGTTGACCTGTTCCCCTGCAATGAATGTGCTAAGGCTATTATTCAATCGGGTTTAAGCCGGATTGTTTATATGTATGATAAATATGCCGATACCGATTGCGTTAAGGCTTCTAAGCGTATGCTGGATGCGGCGGGTGTTCGCTATCGCAAGCTTGTCCCCGAGCTTAATAAAATCGTGCTGGATTTTTCGGTAAACAAGGATTAATGCAATGCGGATGCGAAGAAAAAAGTGGGCGCGACCCGAGCTTGCGGCGTGCGCCTACTATATAAAAAACGGCGAACCCCACGCGGGCAGGTGGAGCGAGGCTTTCGGCAACGGCAACCCGCTCCATATTGAGCTTGGCTGCGGAAAGGGCGGCTTTGCCGCAGAGCTTGCGTTTCAAAATCCCGATTTTAATATCATCGCGGTTGACGTAAAAAGTGAAATGTTGGCTTTAGCGAGGCGCGCCGTTGAGAAAAAATTTAACGGCGGTTGTAAAAACCTTATGCTTGTTTCACACGATATAGCGCGCGTAAACCTAATCTTTAACGAAAACGATAAAGCGGACGTAATATACATAAACTTTTGCAATCCTTGGACAAAGGAGCGTCACAAAAAACGCCGCTTGACACATCCGCGGCAGTTGGAGCAGTATAAGCTTTTCTTAAAGAAAGGCGGCGAAATCCGCTTTAAAACCGATGATGACGCGCTTTTCGGTGACTCAATCAAATACTTAAACCAATCCCAATTTAAAATAACCTTCATAACCGAGGATTTACATTCCTCGGATTACAAAGGAAACATACCAACCGAGCATGAACAAATGTACGCCGCCCAAGGCAAGAAAATCAAGCTGTTAACCGCCGTCCGTTTCTAACGGTTCACCGTTCATTGTTAACTGTTCATTGAATATAGGGGGATTGTTTTGCCGCGCAATCTTTTCTTCGGCGGCAGTAAGCCTCTCTGCGGCTTGGCGGACGCGCTCTTCCGCGCGGGAATCGTAGAGCGAATCGGTATAGACGTAATCCGCTATAACAGAGCAGAACCCAAGGGCTATAAGTAAAATAAACACCAAAAGCTTATTTCTCAATTTTAATCACCTTAAAGAATATATTATGATATTGCGGGGACATACTAATAATAATTGACAATTAACAATTAACAGTTAACAATTAATGTGTCGGCTTTGCCGACTTGTTTAAGTAAAGCTTGGGATTTTATTTTGAGGGGTTAGTGGGTTTTATGAAGAAATATGATGATTTGGAATCCTTGATTAAGTGCAATTATCCTGCCAGAGCTTATTTTTCGGCTCTTCCCGATAGTGTCGCTAAGACGGTTCGGCAGGACGGGGGGAAAATTCGCACGGCAACGGAGCTTATGGATATTTCGGAGCGGTTTATCCATGAATTTGTCTAAAGCCTGCTTTGTATAACATTAATATAGTATATCGCTTAGCCGCTAAGCTCTCCTTTTGCCATGATATTTAAGATTTCCTCTTCGGTCGGCATGGAGGGGATTGCGCCTACTTTGGCTGAGCTTAGCGCGCCGCAGGCGTTTGCATATATGGCGAAATCTTTTAAGTCCGACATTTCAAGCTCGTCCGGCATTTTTTTGCAAAGTGCTAACTTCGATAGGAACGCGCCCAAAAAGCTGTCACCCGAGCCCAGCGTGTCGATGGTTTCAACCTTATAGGTAGGCAGGCGTTCTATCCCCGATTTTGTCGCGGCTATACAGCCCTTCGCGCCTTGGGTAATCAAGACGATTTTAACGCCGCTGTTTAACAGTTTGGCTATTGACGGAATTAAATTTCCGCTTTCGGTTATAATCTGCAGTTCCAGTTCGGAAACTTTGATTATATCTACATAGCGCAGAACGCTCCGCATCGCCTGCACCGCTTCGTTTCTGGATTTCCATAAGCCCTCCCGCCAGTTCGGGTCGTAGGATATGATTTTACCCTGCTGTTTTGCATATTCAACCGCATTTATCACGGCAGACTTAGACGGCTCGGCGGTAAGCATAAGCGCGCCGAAATGCAGTATTTTACAATTATCAATCAGCTTCAGCTTAATTTCATTATAGTTGAGGTTTGTATCCGCGCCGTTTTTCCTGTAAAAGATAAACTCCCGCTCCTCCTCATCACTTTTTCTGACGAAAGCAAGCGTAGTGGAAAAAGCTTTATCCATAATAAGCCCCTCGGTGTTGACCTTTTCGGCTTTGAGGGTATCTTTTAGATAATTACCGAACATATCCTTGCCCAGCTTCCCGATAAAACCGCTGGGCACACGCAGTCTGGAAGCCATGACCGCAACATTAGCGGGCGCGCCTCCGGGGTTTTGCTTATACAACATATCCCCGTTTTCGGTTTTTATTTCTGTAAAGTCAACCAGCATTTCACCTATGGCGATTATATCAGGGGTCATGGAATCCACCCTTTCTCAATTTTTACGGCTGTTAAACCACCTATATCTATAGTATACCACTTTATAAAAGTTTTTTCAAGAGAATTTTTTAAAATTGTATAAATGTTAATTATTAAAAAGAGGTCTATATGGTTGATTATTTACTTATCCGCTCTAATCGAAAAACAATCGGGATATACATCAAAGACGGCGGGGTTGAGGTTCGTGCTCCGTTTAGGGCTTCTAAGGCGGAAATTGAGCGGTTTATATGCTTAAAGGAAAAATGGATTAAGGTGAATCTTGAACGGTCTGTTTTACTGAAAGAGGCTAAGGGTCGCTTTGAGCCGGATTACGGCGGGAGGCTTTTATATCGCGGCAAGGAATATCCGATAGTAGCCAAAGGCGGGAAAAGGGCGGGCTTTGAGGAAACTGACGTTGATAATATGCACTTTTACGTACCTGCGGGATTAAATTCAGAACAGGTCAAGGCGGCTTGTATCCGAACCTATAAGGCTCTTGCTAAGCGCGTCTTAATCGATAAGACGATGGCATATGCAAAAAGGATGAATGTAACGCCCTGCGCCGTAAAAATCAATTCCGCGAAGGGACGCTGGGGGAGTTGCTCCTCGGTCGGCTGTACGGGGGGGCTTAAAAATATTAATTATTCATGGCGGCTTATAACGGTTGACGATTTTGCCATGGATTATGTGATTGTGCATGAGCTTGCCCATATTACTCAGATGAACCATTCGACCGGGTTTTGGGAGCTTGTTGAAAGTGTCCTGCCCGATTATAAGGAGCGCAAGGCAAGGCTGAAAGCGCAGGGTGCAATGTTGTGCACTCTTTAACGGCGTATGCTATGCGGTTTTGTGTAATTTTATGCGGTTTTTATACAGAATTGAAAAGGCGTTTGTTACAGCCGTTTTCAAGGGTTAATATACCAAATGTAATAAAAGGCTGTTAAAAGATGTTGAAAACCATGTTAAAAATGTTGAATGTGAAATAAAAGGTGTTGAAAAACCAGTGGAAAATGTTTAAAAGCCCGCTAATTCGGGGTTTATTTTTTCAACTTTACAGTTAAAAGTTGTTATACTTATAGTAATGAGGTGAGCCAAAATAAATTATATTGATGATTACGATGTAGCTGTCATCGGGGGGGGACATGCGGGCATTGAAGCCGCTCTTGCTTCGGCGCGGCGCGGTGCTAAGACAGTGATGTTCGCCGTTTCTCTTGACAGCATTGCGAATCTTCCCTGCAACCCCTCCATCGGCGGGACGGCAAAGGGGCATTTGGTTCGCGAAATTGACGCGCTGGGCGGCGAGATGGGGAAAGCGGCGGACGCTTGCTTCATCCAAAGCCGTATGCTTAATAAAGGAAAGGGAGCGGCGGTTCACAGCCTGCGGGCGCAGGTTGACAGGGATTCTTACAAGCGGTATATGAAAAAAGCTTGCGAGGCACAGCATAATCTTTTTATAAAGCAGGCGGAAATTACGGAAATTTTTACGGAGAACGGGTGCGTGACCGGGGTTAAAACGCGGCTTGGCGGCGTTTACAAGGCAAAGGCGGTAATTATCGCCTCCGGCACTTATCTTAACGGGTATGTGCATGTAGGCAGTTCCTCTTTCCAAAGCGGACCCGATTCTGAATTGCCCGCGAATTTTTTATCCGACAGCCTACGAAATTACGGGATTGAACTGCGCCGTTTCAAAACGGGAACACCCGCCAGAGTTCATTGCCGCTCCGTAAATTTTGAATTGCTTGAACGCCAAGAGGGCGATAATGAAATCCAACCCTTTTCCTTTGAGACGGACAGGCAGGGGCTGAAAAATATTATACCCTGCCACATTACCTATACGAATGAGGAAACCCACAGGGTTATAAAGGAGAATATTCACCATTCGCCCATCTATTCGGGGAGAATTGACGGGGTTGGTCCGCGCTATTGTCCGTCAATAGAGGATAAGGTCGTCCGCTTCGCCGATAAGCCCCGGCATCAGATTTTTATAGAGCCTATGGGGCTGAATACAAGCGAATTTTATCTTCAAGGCATATCCTCCTCCCTGCCCGAGGAGGTGCAGATTTCATTCCTGCGTACCATAAAAGGGCTTGAAAATGTTGAAATGATGCGAAGTGCATACGCTATGGAATATGATTGCTGTAATCCTCAGGAACTGCGGCATACGCTGGAGTTTAAGTCTGTAAAGGGCTTGTTCGGCGCGGGTCAGTTTAATGGGACTTCGGGCTATGAGGAGGCGGCAGCGCAGGGTCTGATTGCAGGAATCAATGCCGCCGGACGAATACAAGGTAAAAAACTTATTACATTAACGCGTTCCTCCTCTTATATCGGCACGCTGATTGACGATTTGGTCATCAAGGGCGTTTCCGACCCATACAGGATGATGACCTCCCGCAGTGAATACCGCTTACTGCTCAGGCAGGATAACGCCGATGAAAGATTAACCCCGTTAGGCTATGAAATCGGGTTAATCTCAAAAAAGAGGTATGAAGCTTTTTTGGAAAAACAGCTGCTGATTGAAAGGGAGATTAAAAGGGTTAAGAGTAAAACGCTCCCCCCGTTCGAGGAATTAAACGCGTTACTTACCGCTTTGGGGACAGCACCTATCTCAAACGGGGTTAAAGTCTCCGATTTAATAAAACGTCCTCAAATTTCTTATGAAGCTTTAAAGCCGCTCGACCCGGAGCGTCCGCCGTTACCGTATGAGGTGAAGGAGCAGGTGGATTTGCGGGTTGAATATGAGGGGTATATATTAAAGCAATTGGCGGAGGTTGAGCGCGTCCGCAAAATGGAAAATCAAATTTTACCTCAGCCCTTTGATTATAAGGGGTTAAAGGGCTTAAGCCTTGAAGCGGCGGACAAGCTAAACCGTGTTCAGCCGGAAAATATAGGGCAGGCAGGGAGAATATCGGGGGTTTCTCCTGCTGATTTGGGGGTTTTGGTTATTTGGGTTTCGCAAAACAGGTGAAATTCATATATTTACCATGTATTTTTTCAAAATCTGTTGCTTTTTTCAAAAAAATATGGTATAATTATGTATGAATATCAAAAGAGGTTAGGTGAGTGGCAGGCTATGTTTTCTTTTGAGGAAGTTTTTGCGGAAGTGTGCCGCTATTGTAAAAAAAAAGTTGACGCAGGGGAGTTAACCGACGTTGCGTATAACCTTTGGATAAAGCCATTAGAGCCCTTAAAGATGGAGGGTAAATATATATTCTTAAAATTTCATTCCGATTTTCAAAGGGATACGACCCTGCAAAATTATGAAAAAATGCTCAAAGAAGCTTTTAGCTCTATACTGGGCTTTGAGGTCGAATTTAAAGCCGTTATCCCTTTCATCGACGAGGATGACGACAGCGGCAAAAAACGACTGGAGCTTGAAAAATCATTTTTAGGGGCGGAATATGATTATACCTTTAATACCTTTATAGTAGGAAGCTCAAACGAGTTTGCATATGCCGCATGTACCGCCGTTGCCAAAAGCGCGGGGGGAGTTTATAATCCTCTTTTTATACATGGTCCGTCAGGGCTGGGCAAAACTCATTTAATAACTGCTATTAAAAATGAAATTAAATCAAATAAGCCGGACACAAATATCATATACGTAACCGGTGAAACCTTTTCAAATGAGCTTATAGAAGCGATAAGGCAAAAAAAAGATACCTCTCAATTCCACCTTAAATACAGAACAGCCGATGTTTTGCTGGTCGATGATGTTCATTTTATAGCCGGCAGAGAGTCTACGCAGGAGGAATTTTTCCACACTTTCAACGAATTGCACAAAACAGGGAGGCAGATTGTATTAACCTCCGACCGCCCTCCTAAGGATATTAAAACGCTGGAGGATAGAATCCGCACTCGGTTTGAATGGGGGCTTATAGCCGATATATCAACCCCCGACTTTGAAACCAGAGTTGCCATTATCAAGCGCAAGGCAGAGCTTTTGGAGCTTGATATTTCAAACGAGGTAGCCGAATATATAGCAAATAAACTGAAAGAAAATATACGCCAGCTCGAAGGCTGTGTTAAAAAACTAAAAGCCTCAAAACATCTGGTCGGAACACCTGCGACCATGGCGCAAGCCCAAAACTCGGTAAAGGAAATCCTCACGGACGATAAACCTACGCCTATAACCTTTGAGAGAATTTTAAATGAGGTTTCAGCTGTATACGGTGTAACGGCGGACGATATACGCTCAAATAAGCGTTCCTCCAAGGTTTCCACAGCCAGAAAAATAAGCGCGTTTATTATAAAGGAATTCACCAATATGTCCTATAAAGCCATCGGCTTTGAAATGGGAGGGCGCGACCATTCCACCATAATCTACTATTATGAAAACATAGAAGCCTCAATGGTCAAAGACCCAAGGCTTAAAGAAACCATCGAGGATATAATCAGCAACGTCAGAAGCTGAAACAATTGACGATTGATAATGGATAATTGACAATGATTTAGATACAAGAGCTTTCCACAAAACTTTCAAGAAATTTTCCACTTTCAACATGTCTTTTTCAACATATTAAACAACGGCGGTTTTTATTAAACATTATACACATTCTGCATGGTATAACTTTTTGCTATATAAAACCAAGGGAAACAAGCTCTTTCCAGAAATTCAAGACTGCTACTACTACTATTTATATTATATATGATTATATTATCATATCATATATAATAATAACACCATATAAAACAATATCCTATAAAAACAAAACATTATAAAGAATCGAAAGGGGAATTTTTAAAATGAAGTTTGTATGTGAGCAATCGGCTATTCATGAGGCTCTCAGTATAGTGTCCCGAGCTGTGCCCGCTAAGTCTCCCATTAGTTCGCTTGAAGGGGTTAAGCTGTTACTTAATAAGGATACGCTGGAGCTGACGGGATATGATTTGGAGCTTGGCATTAAAACTAAAATAAAGGTTGAATCCGAGGATTGCGGCGAGCTTATTTTGAATGCAAAGCTATTCTGCGAAATTATAAGAAAAATGCCGTGCGGAAATATTACCGTGACGGTTAATGACGGTATGCAAACCTTAATTCACTGCGAAAATGCGGAATACAGCGTTATGGCACTTTCAACCGAGGAATACCCCTCTATCCCCGATTGCGAGGAGGGGGAGCTTTTAAGTTTCTCCCAGCCGCTTCTTAAAAATATGGTTAACCAAACGATATATGCTGTTTCGGTGGTTGACAATAAGCCTATATTGACAGGCGAGCTTTTTGATATTGAGGATAACATATTTAACCTTGTTGCCATTGACGGCTTTAGGCTTGCTGTTCGCAAGGAATCAATCAGTAACGGTAATAAGTTTAATTTTGTAGTCAAAGCTAAAGCTCTTTCGGAGGTCGCAAAGCTTTTAAAGGACGATGATAAGAGCGAGCTTACCCTGCATGTTTCAAAAAAACACGTTATATTTGAAATCGGGGAATACATGGTTATATCAAGAATACTGGAGGGTGAATTTCATAATTATAAAGGCTCTATCCCCGATAAGCATCAAACAGAGATAACGCTTAAAACAAAATCTATCATCGGCAGTTTGGAGCGCAGTTCATTACTGATTAATGAAAAGGCAAAAGGACCTGTTAAGTGCTTATTTAAGGATGGAACAGCTAAAATATCATGCTCTACAGCTGTAGGTAAGCTGAATGAAGAATTCCCTATAGAGATTACCGGTCCGGCTGTTGAAATAGGCTTTAATTGCCGTTACCTTTTAGAAGCCTTTAAGGCTTCCGAATCGGATAAGGTGAAGATGCAGCTTAACGGCTCGCTTTCTCCTATGAAGATAGTGCCTGTAGACGGCGATGATTATGTCTTTTTAGTTTTGCCTGTAAGGTTGGGAAATTGATGGAAAAAATAGAAATCAAAATCATTACCGAATATATAAAGCTTGACCAGCTTTTAAAATTCTCGGGAGCTTGCGCTATAGGCTCTGAAGCTAAAAGCATTGTCGCGGGCGGTAACGTAAAGCTTAACGGAGAGGTATGCCTTATGCGCGGTAAAAAAATAAGGGGAGGTGATATTGTCTCGGTTGAAAACATGCAAATAATAGTTTCTTAGAAATAACCATTGAGGTTAGGTGGAAAATTTTGATTATACGTAAGGTTGAAATTGAGGGGTATAAAAACCTTTCCTCAGTGAATATGGATTTTGACTTAGGGCTGAATATCCTATGCGGCGAAAATGCTCAGGGTAAAACGAATATAATAGAGGCTATATGGCTTTGCTCGGGCTGCCGCTCCTTTAGGGGGACAAAGGATAGAGGCTTTATAGGCTTTGACAAAGATTTCGCGGAGATAAAGCTTATATTTGAAAATCAATTAAGAGCGCAGGAAATAAAGCTTCATTTTAATAAGGCTGGTAATAACAGAACAGTAGCCTTAAACGGCGTTAAATTAAAAGCTCTGTCATCTTTATTCGGTTCTTTTAAATGCGTTGCGTTTACTCCCGATGATTTGGAGATAGCTAAAGGCTCTCCCGAAAAAAGGCGCGATTTCATTGATATGTCAATCTCGCAGATTAAAATATCCTATTTAAACGCTCTTAATACCTATAACAATGTATTATCTCAGCGAAACTCTTACATCAAAAGTGTTGCAAAGGAAAATTCCTTTGACATCTGCATGATGGATATATGGGATGAGCAGTTATCTAAAGCGGGTGCTTATATCTCTGTTTTGCGGCAAATCTATTGCAACAGTTTAAACAGCTATACCGGCAATCTATATAGTGAAATAACAAATTTTAATGAAAAATTGAAAATACGATATAAATCAACAATTTTTAACGAATTATTTGAAAATAAAGATTATCAGGGTGAATTAGCAAAGCGATACCTGTCAAAGCTTAAAAAAAGCCTTAAAAAGGATTTGCAGGCAGGTTTTACCACAATAGGAATTCATAGGGATGATATTATAGCTGAAATTAACGGATTGCCTGTCAGAGAATACGGCTCACAAGGGCAAGCGCGTTCCGTTGCTCTGGTAATCAAGCTTGCCGCCGCAAAACTTCTCACAGAAGAAAAAAACGAACACCCTGTCTTACTCTTAGACGATGTCCTTTCAGAACTCGACCCCATAAGACAAAAATTTGTCTTAAACAATATAAGCGGTATGCAAACCATAATAACCTGCTGTGACGAAAAACTGATTTCAAATACCCCCAACGCTAAAAGGTTTAAAATCAAAAACGGAAGTATTTAATTAAATTTTACTAAACATAAGTTATTTAATTAGTGCGACTTCTTAGTAGTCCAATGTATTTAGGTCATTAAATTTCAACCTAATACTTAGCAGTCCAATATTTAGGGTATATTATATTAGCCCGTAAAACCGAACGGAAGCTACATAAAAAAACTCAAAATCCCCACAAAAGCAGTGGCAAGGGCGTTATAATATACCCTAAATATTGGACGGTATAAACAAATAAAATTCAGATTTTCAACTATAATCAAAAACAAGAGAGGCTTACACATGTATTTATATCTGGGCGAAGACAGCGTTGCCGTTGAAAAAGACATAATCGGCATATTCGATATTGAAAACACTTCCATAAGTAAACACACGAAAGACTTTTTATCCGAATCCGAGAAAAAAAAGCAAGTTTTAAATGTTTCCTACGACATGCCTAAGTCATTTATCGTATGCACGGACAGTGATAAACATAACGCTGTTTTTATATCCCATATATCAACTGCTGTTTTAAAAAAGAGAGTTAATCATTCGTTTTAAACAATAACCAAAGAATGTTCCACGTGGAACAATAAGGAGAATATTATGCAGGAAATTTTGAATGACATTGAGTTTAAAAAAATAACTGACGTTACCTCAGTCGGTGAGGAACAGGCTTATGATGAAAATCAAATACAGGTTCTGGAGGGGCTTGAAGCTGTCCGTAAAAGACCGGCGATGTATATAGGCTCGTCCGGCTCTAAGGGGCTTCACCACCTTGTATATGAAATAGTAGATAATGCAATTGACGAGGCATTAGCCGGATATTGCACAAATATCAAGGTGGAAATTCTCCCCGGCAATATTGTCACCGTCAGCGATGACGGGAGGGGTATCCCTACGGGTATTCACCCTACGGAGGGAATCTCAGCCGCTACTGTTGTTTATACGATTCTCCACGCCGGAGGTAAATTTGGCGGAGGGGGTTATAAGGTCGCGGGGGGGCTTCACGGAGTGGGAGCTGCTGTTGTTAACGCGCTATCGGAATATCTGGAGCTCACGGTTAAGGACGGCACGAATATTCATTTCCAACGCTTTGAAAAAGGCAAATTTAATGAAGAAATGAAAATTACAGGTACAACGGAAGAAACGGGTACGATAGTAAAATTTAAAGCCGACCCCGAGATATTCGAGGAAACTACGGAATATGACTATGAAATTCTTTTAAAGCGTTTAAGAGAGCAGGCTTTTTTAAATGCAGGGATTAAAATAGAATTTTCTGATTCTCGGAATGAAGAGGATATTATTTGCGAAACGCTTCATTATTCCGGCGGAATCAGGCAGTTTGTCGAGCATATTCATAAAACTAAGGGGCTAGAATCGATTTCTAATGAAGTAATCTATTTAAGCGGCGCAATGGGTGATTCCTACGCTGAAATTGCTATGCAGTATAACGACTCATATAACGAGGTTATACTCTCATTTGCGAACAACATAAATACCACCGATGGCGGCTCACATGAAAACGGCTTTAAAAATTCGCTTACTAAGGTTATAAATGAATACGGCAAAAAATTCGCGCTTCTGAAAGAGGGCGATAAGCTCTTAGGCGATGATGTCCGCGAGGGATTAACGGCGATTGTGTCGGTCAAGCTGACAGAATGTGAATTTGAGGGGCAGACTAAGGGGCGTTTAGGCAACCCGGAGGTTCGCCCGTTTGTAGAGCAGCTGGTGACTGAAAAGCTGATGTGTTACTTAGAAGAAAACCCTGCGGAGGCTAAGGCAATCTTTGAAAAGTCAATATCGGCGGCTAAAGCACGCGAAGCCGCAAAAAAGGCACGGGAAACGGCGCGGCGGAAATCGGCTATGGAATCAGCTTCTCTCCCCGGCAAGCTTGCGGATTGTTCCGAAAAAGATATTGAGTATACTGAAGTATATATTGTCGAGGGAGATTCGGCGGGCGGCTCGGCGAAGCAGGGGAGAGATAGGCGTTATCAAGCTATACTGCCGCTTTGGGGTAAAATGCTGAATGTTGAAAAGGCGCGGATTGATAAGGTTTACGGGAATGAAAAGTTGATGCCTGTAGTCACCGCGTTGGGGACATCAATAGGAGATGATTTTGATTTAACCAGACTTCGCTATGGTAAAGTTATAATAATGGCAGATGCGGACGTTGACGGCTCTCATATTAGAACGCTTTTGCTTACCTTTTTCTTTAGATTCATGAAGCCGCTTATACAAAACGGTAATATATATATAGCACAGCCGCCGCTTTATAAGGTAGCCAGAGGCAAGCAGGTTCGCTATGCTTATTCGGATGATGAGAGAGATGAATATATAAAAGAACTCGCAGGTGATTCCGGCGTTAGGGTTGATATTCAGCGTTTTAAGGGCTTAGGAGAGATGAACCCCGACCAACTTTGGGACACGACAATGAACCCCGAAACCCGCACGATTATCAAGGTTAAAATGGAGGACGCTCTTAAGGCGGATGAAATATTCAGCATCCTTATGGGCGATAAGGTTCAGCCGCGGCGGGAGTTTATTGAGAAAAATGCTAAATACGCGCAAAATTTGGATATATAAGCAAAATGTTCCACGTGGAACACTTATTTAAAAGGACGGTTGAAAGAACTAATGAAAATGGTAAGAGACCTATCGGGGCGAAAAATAGAGAATCAGCGCGCTGTTTCTTTATGTGAATCTGCTTTGCTTGCTTCGGGTATTTATAAAAGCGAGGTTGAGCTGACTTTATCGGGGTATAAGACATATCAACGGCGGTATGTGCTGGGGAGAGTTACCTTTCGGCTGTTACTGGTTGCAATCGCGGCGGCTTCCTCCATTATGATGCTGTTGACGGGGAGCGGCTCAGCCTTTTCCGGCTTATTGCTGATTGCAAGCATTGCGGCAGGGTGGTATTTTTTTACCGAGCCTATGGGGAACAGGAAAAAATTAAAGCAAAGTTTAGAGCTTTTATCAGATATGGAATATAAAGCTGAAATTTATACCGATAAGGTTGTAATTTCAACTTTAAATTCACCTGATGAAGAAAATTCGAATGATGAACGGGAAGATGAGAAAACAGAAGAAACACCTCCCTCTACAATTATTCACCTTGATTCGCATATCGTTGACTTACTTGACAGGGAAGATTTATTTATTATATGCGTTAAAAAATCATATGTTTTTATTATCCCTAAATCGGCGTTTAAAGAGGATGAGATTATTGCTGTTAAAGAGAAGCTTCCCGAATGTTTGGGCGTTAGGTATAAAGTGACAAACAATTGAGTTTATGTAAATACTCAGCAGTTCCATGTTTGGGGTATATTATATTAGCCCGCAAAACCGAACGGAAGTTACGCGCAAAACTCGAAATTTCTACAAAAGTAGTGGTAGGGCGTTATAATATACCCCGAATATGGAACGGTATAAAACAAATTAAACTAGGATTTAATTAAAACTTACTAACTTAATTTTAGGAGATGTTAAGCTTGTATAATGACAATACAAAGGTTATTTTAAGAGATATTGAGAAGGAAATGAAAAAATCCTTTTTGGAGTATTCCATGTCGGTAATCGTGTCACGTGCGTTGCCGGACGTTCGGGATGGGCTAAAGCCTGTCCACAGGCGGATTCTTTATACTATGTTTGAGAACGGACTAACGCCGGACAAAGCGTACCGCAAATGCGCGGATACTGTCGGTTCTGTTTTGGGGCGTTATCACCCTCACGGCGATGCTTCGGTATATGACGCGCTCGTCCGCTTGGCGCAAAGCTTTTCTCTCCGTTACCCTCTGGTAAACGGGCACGGTAACTTCGGCTCTATAGATGGGGACACCCCCGCCGCTTATCGTTATACAGAGGCGAAGATGTCGAAAATATCGGCTGAAATGCTTACCGATATTAATAAGGAAACGATTCCTTTTGTGCCCAACTATGACGACCGCTTGAAAGAGCCGCAGGTTTTGCCTTCGCGCTACCCAAATCTGCTTGTAAACGGTTCGACAGGGATTGCCGTCGGAATGGCGACTAACATACCGCCGCATAATTTGGGCGAGGTGATTGACGCGATTAACCTGCTGATTGAAAACCCGGATTGCACCTTGGACGAAATTATGGAACATATAAAAGGTCCCGATTTTCCAACGGGCGGGGTAATCATGGGCAGGGCGGGAATCCGCGCCGCTTACGCTACCGGCAGGGGTAAGATTACCTTGCGGGCAGTTACCGAGTTTGAGGAGATTAAGGGCAGAAACTGCATTATTGTTACCGAGCTTCCTTACATGGTGAATAAGGCGCGGCTGATTGAATATATTGCCAATCTGGTTAAGGATAAGCGCGTTGACGGTATTCACTTTATACGTGATGAATCCGATAAGGATAACGCCGTCCGCATAGTCATTGAGCTTAAAAAAGATGCTGTAGCGCAGATTGTTTTGAATAAGCTTTTTTCCTTTACACAGCTTCAAGAAACGGTAGGCGTGATTATGCTGGCACTTGTGCGCGGCGAGCCTAAGATTTTGACGCTGAAGCAGGCTTTGTCGGAATACTTAGATTTTCAGATTGACGTTATCCGTAGGCGCACCGAGTTTGAACTGAGAAAAGCCAAAGACAGGGCACATATTTTAGAGGGCTTGATGATTGCCGTTGACAACATTGATGAGGTATTGAAAATATGCCGTTCTTCTAAAGATTTAGCGGAAATCAGAAACCGCTTGCAGGAGCGTTTCACAATAAGCGAGGCACAGGCTGATGCGATTGCACAGATGAGATTTTATCAGCTGTCGGGTCTTGAACGTGAAAAAATCGAAAATGAGCTTGCTCTGCTGCAGACAAAAATAAGGGAGTTACTTGACATACTAGGGGACAGGCAGAAGATTTTAGCAATTATTTCCGAGGAATTAGGCGCGATTCGCGCTAAGTTTGCAGACGGCAGACGGACGGCAATTGAGGCAATTTCGGGAGAGGTTGATATTGAGGACTTGATTCCCGTTGAGGATTGCGTTGTTACCTGCACCGATATAGGTTATGTAAAACGCCAGCCGATGGATACCTACAAAACCCAGAACAGGGGCGGCAGGGGCGTTTCCGGCTTGAAACAGCGGGAGGAAGACTTTGTCCAAGAGATGTTTATAGCCTCAACGCATGACAATATATTGTTTATAACGAATAAGGGAATCATGTATAAGCTTAGGTGTTTTGAAATCCCGGAGGGTTCAAAGCAAGCGCGGGGAACGAATGTCATTAACCTTATGCCGTTGGGCGAGGGCGAGAAAATTGCCGCCATGATTAGAACGCCCGACTTTTCGGAGGGTAAATTTATCGTTATGGCTACGAAAAACGGCAAAATCAAGAGAACCTCGCTTGCAGATTACAAAAATGTCCGCAAAAACGGGCTTATTGCAATCGGGCTTGATGAGGGCGATGAAATTGCGGGTGTGCGCTTGACGGACGGCGATGCACAAGTTATGGTCGCTACCCGAATGGGCATGGTGATTCGGATTGACGAGAATAATGCGCGCAAGCTTTCGCGCACAGCGCACGGTGTGCGGGCGATTAAGCTTAAAAAGGGCGATTACGTTGTGTCTATGGCGCGCGTTCGCGAGGGTGCGGCGGTTTTGACAATAACCGATAAGGGTAACGGGCGGCGTTGCGCTCTGGATTCCTACCGCCTGCAAAACAGAGGCGGATATGGTACGCTTAACTATAAAGTTTCCGATGAAAAGGGTTACGTCTGCGGAATCAAGGTTATTGATGAAACGGACGATGTTATACTGGTTGCAAGCAACGGCATTATCATCCGCATACGGGCGAGTGATATAAGGATTATGGGAAGATACGCTACGGGTGTTAGGCTGATGCGGGTCGGCGATGATGTAAATGTTGTAGCCTTTACACGGGCGGAGCATGATGAAAGCGCGGAGATTGCCGCTATTGAAGAACCCGCCGAGGAAGAACTACAAGCGGAGCTTGAAGCCGCCGCTTCGGAGGAGCAGAACGAGGTTATACAGCCGGAATCTTCGGAGGATTCAGCCGAGGATTTTGAAGATGACGGAGCAGATGCGGAGGACGATGAGGAGTCTAAGACATAAGTAGTATAATCGGCATGTAAATGTCAACAATAATACCACTAATAAAATTAGGGGTGTTATTGTTGACATTTTTGAATGATATTTACGGGGTAATACTAGCGTCGGCGGCTTCTCTTGCCGTGCTCTTTATCCTATCAAAGCTGATGGGGAATAAGCAGATTTCGCAATTGACCATGTTTGACTATATTATAGGCATAACAATAGGCTCTATAGCCGCAGAACTGGCTACCGATTTAAAAGAGCCGCTTCAGCCGATTACCGCCATGCTTTTTTACGGGCTTGCGGCGTATCTTGTTACGTTGCTGTCACTAAAGTCAGTCAAAGCCAGAAAATTTATTATCGGCAGACCGCTTATTTTATTGGATAACGGCAAAATATACCGTAAAAACCTAAGGAAATCACATCTCGACATAAGCGATTTTATGATGCTCTGCCGAAGCGCGGGATATTTTGATTTAAGCAAAGTACAGACCGCCGTAATTGAAACGAACGGCAGTTTAAGCATCCTTCCCGTTACAGCCGACAGCCCTGCTACGCCGACAGACTTAAAAATAGAAACAAAGCAAGAGCATCTCCAAACAGCCGTCATACTGGACGGTTATATAAATGCTCAAAACCTAAAGCTTACGGGCAATAACGATGTGTGGCTTCAAAAACAGCTTAAAGAGCAAGGCTACAATCATCACAAGGAAATTCTGCTTGCTCTTTGCACCGAAAATAACGAGCTTACGCTTTTCCCCTTAAAAACCAAAAACAACCCAAGTGATGTTTTTGAATAAGCTGAAAAAACGCGTTCACTCATATAATAGAGTGAACGCGTTTTTTATTTTAACAGTTATCAAAGACCTCTGCTTACATATGAGGTGTGGAAAGCCTTATGAGCCTTTTCACCGCCGGGCTTGCCGAAGAATTCATCATAAATCGTTTTTATTGCGGGATTTTCATGTGCCCGCCGTAATTCGCAAGCCGCGTCCGAATCATACAGGGCTTTGGCTCGGATTGCCTTTATGTCCTCAAAATTGTAGATATGCCCCGGAACATGAGGCTGACCGCCTCCGTTTACGCAACCGCCCGGACATGCCATAATTTCGATAAAGGTATAATCCGCCTCGCCGCTTTGAACCTTTTTCAAAAGCTCATCCGCATTGGCAGTCCCCGAAGCAACAGCTACCTTAACGTCCAAATCGCCGACCTTATACGTGGCTTCCTTAATTCCCTTCGTGCCGCGAACCTCGTTAAAGTTAATGTCGCTTGCTTCCTCGCCGGTAATCAGCTTGACGGCGGTTCTCAATGCCGCTTCCATAACGCCGCCCGTCGCGCCGAAGATTACCCCCGCGCCCGTGTAAATGCCGAACGGCTCATCAAATTTTTCATCCGGCAGGTCGTTAAACTTAATGCCGAGCCGCTTAATCAAACGCGCCAATTCCCTTGTTGTAATGGAGATGTCAACATCGGGGATACTGCCCTTACCCTTGCAATCGCTGTTTCCCTCGCAATGCGCGCTTCCCTCGTTAAGCTTACAAGCAGCACTTTGATTGTCCCTGCCGATTTCAAACTTTTTAGCGGTACAGGGCATTACGGCTACCACCACCATATCCTCGGGCTTAATGTTAAGCTTTTGAGCATAATACGTTTTAGCGACCGCGCCGAACATCTGCATGGGGGATTTACATGATGAGAGATTTTCAATCAAATCCGGGAAATAGTGCTCACAATATTTAACCCATCCGGGTGAACAGGAGGTAATCATCGGCAGTTTGCCGCCGTTCTTAACGCGCTCTACAAGCTCGGTCGCTTCCTCCATAACGGTTAAATCGGCTGTAAAATTAGTGTCAAACACGCCGTCAAAGCCCATTCTGCGTAAAGACGCCGCCATTTTTCCCTCAACATTCGTGCCCATAGCCATTCCGAATTCCTCACCCAATGCGGCGCGGACTGCCGGAGCGGTTTGAACAATCACGTATTTGTCGGGGTCGGCAATTGCTTTCAGAACATCGCCCGTGCTGTCCTTTTCGGTGATTGCACCAACGGGGCAGACGGCTATGCACTGACCGCAGGAAATGCAGGCAGTTTCCGCAAGCCCCACTTCAAAGGCGCACCCTATATGGGTTGCAAAACCGCGCTCATTCGCACCGATTACGCCCACTTTCTGATTCTTATCGCAAACCGCACTGCAATGACGGCAGAGGATACACTTATTGTTATCCCTTGTCAGATGAGCGGCGGAATCATCAATTTCATATTTATGATTCTCTCCGCTGAAATAATCCTCATCCTCAATGCCAAGGTCAAAGGCAAGCTGTTTTAGCTCGCAGTTGCCGGAGCGGACACAGGAAAGGCACTTCTTCTCGTGGCTTGAAAGTATGAGCTGTAAGGTTTTCCTTCTGGAGTCAAGCACCTGCGGCGTGTTGGTGAAAACCTCCATTCCGTCTGCGGCGGGATATACGCAAGCCGCGGCAAGGCTTCTCGCACCTTTAACCTCAACAACGCAAATCCGGCACGCGCCAATTGCGTTAATATCCTTTAAAAAGCAAAGCGTCGGAACATTAATTCCCGCCAGACGTGCGGCTTCCAAAACGGTGGAGCCCTTCGGAACGGAAACTTGGGTACCGTTAACTTTTACGTTAATCATATCCATATTATAATTATCCTTTCTAAATAAGTATGCCCCAATCATGGACTTATTTCCGAACAATCGCCTTGAATTTACACTTTTGAACGCAAGCATCGCATTTCACGCACTTAGCCTTGTCGATAGTGTGCGGATTTTTAACCGTGCCGCTTATAGCTCCCGCAGGGCAAGCCTTTACGCAAAGTGTACAGCCGATACATTTATCCGCAAGAATTTCATAGCTCAGCAAGTCCTTGCAAATACCCGAAGGGCAGGTTTTGTCGTTTACGTGAGCGAGGTATTCGTCCTTAAAGAAGTTAAGGGTTGAAAGCACGGGGTTGGGAGCGGTTTGACCTAATCCGCAGAGTGAGTTTGCTTTAATATAATGGCAAAGCTCTTCCATCTTCTCTAGGTCTTTAAGGGTTGCTGTACCTGCCGTTATTTTTTCAAGGATTTCATAAAGCCGCTTCGTTCCCACACGGCAGGGGACGCATTTTCCGCAGGATTCCTCAACCGTAAATTCCAGGAAGAATTTCGCTATGTCAACCATACAGTTGTCTTCGTCCATTACAATAAGTCCGCCCGAGCCCATCATCGAGCCGATTTGCAGCAGATTGTCGTAATCTATGGCAATATCAATTTTTTCCATAGGGATACAACCGCCCGAAGGTCCGCCCGTCTGAGCCGCCTTGAATTTCTTACCGTTCGGAACGCCGCCGCCGATTTCCTCTACAACCTCGCGCAGGGTCGTACCCATAGGCACTTCAACCAGCCCGGTATTGTTAATTTTGCCGCCCAAGGCGAATACCTTAGTGCCCTTGGATTTTTCTGTTCCTATGGATTTGAACCAATCCGCGCCGTTAAGAATGATTCGGGGAATGTTTGCATAGGTTTCAACATTATTTAAAACGGTAGGCTTTCCGAAAAGCCCTTTTTCGGCAGGGAACGGGGGACGCGGATTCGGTTCGCCTCGGTTGCCCTCAATGGAGGTCATCAAAGCCGTTTCCTCGCCGCAGACAAAAGCACCCGCACCTAAGCGGATAAACAAATCAAAGTTGAAATCGGTATCAAAGATATTATTACCCAAAAGCCCGAATTCACGCGCTTGGTTTATAGCGACTTCAAGCCTTTTGATTGCAATGGGATATTCGGCTCTTATGTAGACATAGCCCTCCGAAGCACCCACGGCATAGCCCGCGATTGCCATAGCCTCAATCAATACGTGCGGGTCGCCCTCCAGTATGGAGCGGTCCATAAACGCGCCGGGGTCGCCCTCGTCGGCGTTACAGCAGACATATTTTTGGTCTGCATCGGGTACGATGGTCCGCGCCAGCTTCCATTTAAGCCCGGTCGGGAAGCCGCCGCCGCCGCGCCCGCGAAGCTGGGAATCGAGGATAATATCTATAACCTCTTCCGGCTTCATTTCGGTTAATACTTTACCTAAAGCCTCGTATCCGTCCGTGCCGATATATTCCTCGATACATTCGGGGTTAATTACTCCGCAGTTACGGAGTGCAATACGCATCTGCTTTTTATAAAAGCCGGTTTCATTGAGCGATTTCAAGCCGGTATCGGTAACGGTTTCATCATAAAGAAGCCGTGTAACAATCCGCCCTTTGAGTAAGTGCTCCGAAACAATTTCCGATACATCATCGGGCTTAACCATAGAGTAAAAGCTGCCCTCGGGGTATACTATCATTATCGGACCTAAAGCGCAAAGACCGAAACAGCCCGTCTTTACGACTTGAACCTCCCGAGTGAGGTCGTTTTTATCGATTTCCTGTTGTAATGCGGATATGATTGCGTCACAGCCGGACGAGGTACAGCCTGTACCGCCGCAAATCAAAACGTGTGAACGAAACATTACGTAATCATCCTTTCATTTGTATTGACGCTAGCCGATTCTTTGGGCTTCAATCGTATATTTATTAACGGGCTTGCCGTTTACAATATGCTGGGCTATAATTTCGTCAACCATGTCGGCGGTTACTTGAACATAGGTTGTCTTTTCTCCGCCTGCGGCGTGGATTTCGACAATCGGTTCATATTGGCAAAGCCCTATACAGCCCGTCTGCACGACCGAAACGCCCCTGAGCCCGCGCTCTTGAACCCCGTTTGAAAAAGCGGTTAAAACAGGGCGCGCCCCTGCCGCAATTCCGCAGGTAGCCATCCCGACCACAACCCTGAGCGCGTTTGCGTCATCCTCGCGGATTTCAACTTGGCTTTTCATTTTTTCGCGCAGTGCTTTTAATTCTTCTAAAGATTTCATAATTATATATACCTCCAAATAGTGATTAGTGAATCGTGGTTAGCAGTTAGTTGCTTAGCTTCCTAACTCCTAATTCCTTACAGTATGACCCCGTTGTCAACTTCGGTTTTGTTTTCTGTCAAATACTCCTTTACGTATGCCGATACCTCCGGCTCGGCGAATGAAACATCCTCGCCTAAAACCTCTTTGAATTCCCTTGTATCGAGGGTAAAGCTCCTGTCGTCTACCGAATATTTATACAAAAATTCAATATGACCGTTATAGACTACAAGAGAGTGAATCGTTTCCGTCATATCGCCCAGCGGCATCCTGTCAATTGATGAAAGCTTGTAGACCGCCGTGACCTCCGTCCCTTTGCCGGGAGTTGATAAAAGCGTAAAAGCACCGCCCGTCAGCTCAGCCGAGTACTTGAAAAACGGAACACCCAAGCCGATGTCGCGGGTTGTCCTCGTTGTGAAGAAGGGGTCGGTCGCTTTGGCGATTTGCTCGTCCGTCATGCCGCAGCCATCGTCCTTCAGAATAACGGTCAGATTATCCGTTGAGGAATCGGCGGCAACGGTGATTTCAATAAGAGAAGCTTCGGCGCGGATAGAATTTTGCGCTATATCAAGAATATTAAGAGAAATTTCGGTCATCATACCGATGCGTTCCTTTCCGTAACGAGATTGAAGTGGGGGCTTAGATTCGACCTTATCCTGCCGCCTGCCACCTAAATCCTCACTTAATATTTTGCAAGAATTTTATCAACGTCCGCAACGCCGATTTTACCGTAAACGTCATCGTTAACCGTAATAACGGGCGCAAGACCGCAAGCTCCTATACAGCGGCACGCTTCTAATGAAAACTTGCCGTCGTCTGTACAGCCGCCGCTGTCTACCCCCAGCTTTTCTTTAAATTTGTCAAGAATATCTCCCGCGCCTCTTACATAGCAAGCCGTACCCATGCAGATGGAAATTTGATATTTACCCTTGGGGACCAACGAGAATTGCGCGTAAAATGTAACGACGCCGAATATTTTTTCCATAGGTATGCCGGTATTAAGAGCAATTGTCCTTTGAACCTCAAACGGCAGATAACCGTAAATGTTCTGCGCCTCCTGCAAAATCGGCATGAGAGAACCCTTTTGGTCTTTAAGCCGCGCTATTGTTTCGAGTAAGGATTTTTCCTGCTCCGGCGTTCCCGCAAACGGGGTTGTTGATTTAACCGCACCCATTGTAAACGACCATTCCTTTCCGTATAATTATTTAATTGCCTGCTAAACTATTAACAATATCTATTATAACATATATAATAAAAAAAATCTACAAATTTTTATTACAGACAATATGCTTATTTATTGTATATGTTTCACAAATAACAAATTTACGCATTTTTTTTATCTTAAAAGAATAAAAATATATAAGACCCGCAACCATTGAAGAAGGGAAGAATTTTATGCAAGATAATAATACAGGCATGGCGATGCCCTGCGATTTGAGCGAAAAATATAAAGAGGAGATGATGAGGCTTTATAAAAGGACGCAAAGAGCCGCACAAGAAACGAGAGCCGCGCCGTTTGAAGCGGCACCGCTCGTTTCAGCCGCGCCGGAATTCACGGGAGCTCAGCCGCAGAGCTTTATATCCCCCGGCGCGTCAACCGCCGCTCCTCCCGCGCCCGTAATGTCGTCGGCTTTTGAGGAAACAGCCCCGCCGCTCCCGCCGCCTTGCGTGCAGTCCGAAGCCGTGACGGAGAGGCAGACCCAAAGAGAAGCACCGCGGGAAAGCAGATTTCCCCCGGCGGGCGAGCTTATAGAGAGAGCATTGGGGCGGAGAGAGGCGAATATGCGCCGGGAAATGCGCGAAGAAGAGCAGGTCGCCGAAAATGAAGCCGAGGCAATGAACAGGGGGTGCGTACACCCGGAGAGGTGGAGCGGCACGGGAATCCTTCAAGTTGAGGTTACGTCCGCAGGCGGCGCGCTTCCTGTTGAGGGTGCTTCCGTGGTTGTGAAAAGGAGAAGCGCGGACGGCGACTATTTCGTCAGCTTTAAATTTACCGATGACAGCGGCAAAACGGAGGATATTCCGCTCTCCGCCCCGCCGCCGGAGCTTTCGCTTCGACCCGAAACAGCGGACGTATCGTTTTCCGTGTATCTGGTAAGCGTTTATAAAAAGGGCTTTTACCCGATTATTGACCTTGACGTGCCAATCTTCGCCACCGTTAAGTCAATCCAGCCCGTAAATTTTATCCCCGCCGCAAAGATTGAACCTGAAAGGAATGAGCAGAGTTGACAGGAGAACCGTATATCCCGGAAACGCTAACGGTGCATTTGGGCAATCCTACGGATGCGAGCGCACGCAATATCGTTGTTGATTTTCCTTATTACATAAAAAATGTCGCTTCCAGCGAAATATACCCGACCTGGCCCGAGGACTCTCTCAGGGCGAACATATACGCTATCATATCCTACACCCTTAACCGCTATTATACCGAATGGTACCGCTCTCAAGGCTTTGATTTCGATATAACCAGCGTAATTCAATTCGACCAGAAGTTTATAGAAAACAGGGAGCTTTTTGAGCCGATTATTATCATAGTGGATGAAATCTTCAACAATTTTCTCCGCAAGCGCGGGCAGATGCAGCCGTTTTTTGCGGCGTATTGCGACGGCAGGCGGACAATGTGTGACGGGCTTCACCAGTGGGGAACAGTTGATTTGGCAAACAGGGGCTACACCTACCTTGAAATATTAAAGCACTATTACGGCGAAGATATTTATATTGTATTTGACGCGCCCGTGCTCCCCAATATGCACTCCTTCCCGGGCGAGGATTTGGAGCTGGGAATGGCAGGCAACAGCATCGCGAGGATTCAAAGGCAAATCAACCGCATAGCGCAAAACTACCCCGCCCTGCCGAGGGTAATCCCCCCGAACGGCGTTTTCGGAGAAAGCACCCGCCTTGCCGTGCAAAAATTCCAAGAGATTTTCAATGTTCCGCAGACGGGTGTGATTAACAAGGCGACATGGTACAGGGTGAATTATATGTATATAGCCGTGAAAAAACTGCTCAACCTCAGAGCCGAGGCGATAACCCCCGAGGAAGCGGCGCGCCCGTTCCCCGAGGAGCTTTCTCCCGGCATGTCCGGCGCATATGTTTCGCACGTCCAGTATTTCTTAGCGGTAATCGCGGCGTTTTACAATTCCGTAGTCCCGCCCGATATGACAGGGGTTTATGATGAAAAGACGGTAGAGTCGGTCATGTCATTCCAAAAAATTTACGGCTTGCCCGAAACGGGAAATGTCGATAGGGAGACATGGAATGCCATTCAGCGGGCGTATGCGGGAATTATCGAGGTCGCGCCGTTTATGGCGGAGCGTTCAAACGTCCGGCTGTTCCCCGGTCAGCTGTTAACGGAGGGGATGACGAGCGACAGCATCCGCATTTTGCAGGAGATGCTGTCACTGATTAACCAAACCTACCCGAATGTCCCCGCAGTAAGCGCGACGGGATTTTTCGGACCGATAACCAAAAATGCCGTAATCGCGGTTCAAACCATGGAGGACTTAGAGCCGAACGGTATAGTGGATGCGATTACGTGGGATGCAATCGCAACGATGTATGCAGAGTTACTTTAACACAATTGCCTATTGTCAATTATCCATTGACTTTAAATCGGCTATGCCGGTAAAAATCCCCGCTTCAGTTAAATCAATATAACCGTAGGAGCGGGGTTTTCCGTCTCGCGGAACAGAGCAGCTGCCGGGGTTCATAAAATATATGCCGTTGGAATAGCTCAGCAGGCGAGAGTGAGTATGCCCGAAAAGAGCAACGGCGCAATTATCCTCCACCGCATCTGCGCGCAGGAATTCAAGCCCAGACTTAACCCCGTGCCGATGACCGTGGACGCATAAAATGCGGGCATATTCCGTATCAATAATGAGCTTTGGGCACGGCTCTCCTAAAAAATCGCAATTGCCGGATACGCTCCTTATATCAAGTTCCGGGTATTTGGCTCTGAGAGCGGACACATCACGCTCGCCATCGCCTAAATGTACAAAAATAGAAGCTTCCTTGTTTTTAAGTATAACGCTTTCGGCGGAGCGGTATGAGCCGTGCGAATCGGAAAATACGACTATTCTCACATTAACGCATCCTTTCGCATATGATATAGCATAATTATACCATAAACTAAAGTAAAAATAAACAGGTTTATGTAAAAAGTTTTTTTGTGAGAAAGGAATCACTACTTATGAATTTTAATCAAAGCAATATGAACCAGCTTCTTGACGTAATCAGCAAAAAGCTGGGCGTTCCGCCCGAAACGCTCAAAAAGGAATTTGAGCAGGGGAAATTTGACGCCGCGCTGAAAGGCATGAAGACAAGTGACGCGCAAGCTTTCAGCCAAGTCATGAACAACCCCCAAATGATTAACAAAATGATGAACACCCCGCAAGCACAAGCCCTCTACAAAAAACTGTCGGGGGAGAAGTAAAATTGACAATTGATAATTGACAATTGTGCATTGTCAATTGTCAATTGATTTAAGGTCGGTGATTATTCTGGATGATTTAGCGGGAAAGCTTCAATCGATATTGAGTGACGAAGAAAGCCTGCGCCAGATTAAGGAGCTGGCGGACATGATTATGCCGCCCAACCCCGGCAATTCCGGCGGAGAGCCTTCGGGCGGCGATTCCGCCGAACCGGGCGGGGCGAGCGATTCGGACGAAGCGGAGGGCTTTGGCGGAGGATTTAATATAGGCGCGATTATGTCGCTTATGAGTACTTTTAACGAGCCGGACAAGAACAGCGAGCTGCTTATAGCCCTGCGCCCTCATCTCAGCAGTGAGCGGCAGGAGAGAGCCGATAAGGCAGTCAGAATGTTAAAGCTTTATAATGTATACATAAACCTCAAAGATAACGGGATGCTTGAAGGACTTTTATAGCCGACTCCTAAATAGGTAAGGAGGGTTTTTATGAGCTATAGCGATGTTTTACAGGCGCAAGGGCGCGTAAGGGAGATGAATCAGATGGCGCGGCAATATGTTGAACACAGTAACAGGCATATGCAAAGTAACACGCGGCGTAATAATACGGTTATTAACACGGAGGTTAAAGCGGAATCGAATCCGCCCCCGCCCGCATTGGATTCTCAGCGGCAGGGCGTTTCCGACATGAGGAGGGGAGCGCAGGGCACTCGTTTTGTGCCTTTGTTTAACAGCCCTCAAAGGAACTTTAACCGCCAGCGCAACATGCAGGGGAATATCCGCCCGCCTGAGGCGAGACCTCCAAACCCGATATTGCCGCCTCCGCCCCCGCCCCCGTTGAACCCGCCGCCCGCCGCCGTACATACGCCGCCCCCATTCAAAGAGCAGAACAAAGCCTTCAAAGCATTTAAGTTTCCGTTTGACTTTAAATTCGGGGGGCTTGACGAAGAAAAGCTTATCATCTTGGCACTTATGGCACTCCTTTACAGGGAAAAAGCCGATATTAAGCTTATATTGGCGTTGGGATATTTGATAATGTAGCGCGTATGCGCGAGAGAAAGGGTTTTTCTTATGCTCGCTTTATTATCTGAAAAACGCCGCGCCCAAAAGACAGCGGAAGCGGTGCGAGAGTTGATTTTAACCGAAATAAACGAAATAAAAAGCCGCCTTTCGCAAATTGAGACAAGCTTCAACCTAGCCTTGGACGGCAAACTTATAGAAGCGGCAATCTACGAGGAGATGGCTCTGAAATCGCGCTATGCCTATCTTTTGCAATTAGCGCGGGAGAATAATATTAAAAATTAGGAGATGTCGGCTTTAAATCGGACATTTCCTTGGGGAGGTAGAATATGGAGGACTTGGGGCTTACACTGAGCGAGTTGATTTTTTATTCATGCTTACTGCTTATATTTATCATGATGCCGCTCTTTTATATAAAATCCAAAAAACCGCTCCGCTCCGCTCTTACGGGCGCGTTTTCCGGGCTGGCAGGACTTTTCGCGGCGCATTTTTTCGGGCATTATATCGGGCTTTATATTTCGCTCAATTTGTTTACCGCTGTGGTTTCCTTTGTTTTAGGTATTCCGGCGGTTATTGCTATGGGGGTTATTGGTTAACAGTGAACAATTTGCAGGTTTGTCAATGATGTATTACAGCAGTTTTAAAAAACTTCACCGAAAATTAAGAAATGGTTTAAAATCTCTCTCGGAGATTTCCAGTTAAGCGGACGCATCGGAAAATTATTGTAATCCCTGTTTCTTACAGCTAACTGCTTCTTAAAATCATCAAACGAGTAAAATCTTTTAACAGCGTAAAAACACTTATTGTCCTTGCGATGAGAACGCTCGACTTTCCCATTGTGTCTGGAGGTATACGGTCTTATGAGTTTGTGCTTGATATTTGTATATTGATAAAACTTTTCACCCTTCACCTCGCCGACCAGACAAACGGCGGGGACGAATTTAACATCAATTTGCACACGTTGCCCCGGATAACTCATCTGCTCGCAGAGCTTGGGTATGTACTTCGGATTAGGCGGTTTTATGGGCTGAAGCCCCATCTTACGCAATATCCACCATAGCCCTGTTATGCTTCGGGTATACCCTCGTTGGTGCGATATTTGATTGCGGCGGCTGTTACTCCATGTTTCTCAGAGTATTTTATTAAGGCTTGACGAAACAGCATTGTTTGTGTTACACTATTCATAGCGGATTTGAAAACCTCTCTGTTGCTTTATTGGCTTAGCAAATTAACTGTAACACAGGTTTTCGATTTCCGCTACCTTTTTTGGTTAATTGTAACACTTCTATTGTAATCCTACAAATTTTGTTATGGTTTTTTTGAAAAAAGTATTGACAAAGGGAGTTGGGTGTGGTATAATGATTATAATAAAGTGAATGGAGAGGTGTCATCCTCTCCATTCTGGGGATTTAACGATGCTTTTCCTTGTGACGGGAGCATCGTTTCTTTTTTCGTTCAACGTAAATTTTACGAATTGCAAGCACCAAGAACTCGCCTGCAACATTTGTTATTAAGCCCGAGTAAACTCAACCCTCAATCAAACCCAAAAATCCGCCCTGCCTCCATTCTATACTTAAAATCACAAAGTGATTCTATATCTTCCTTATTATGGCTGGCGATTAGCACGATTGCGCCGCGCGCGGCTTCCTCGCGGCAGATGTTTCTTATTATTTCGATTCCTGATTCGTCCAAGGCGTTTGTCGGCTCGTCAAGGAGCAGGACATCGGGGCGTTCCATGATGGCTTGCGCTAGGACGATTCTCTGCTTCATTCCGAGTGAATATTTTTTTACGGTTCTCTTATCCTCTGGGTCAAGCCCGACCCTTGCGATTGCTTTTTTTATATCCTCATCAGTTATTTTTTTCTGAACCGCCGCTAAAATTTGCAGGTTTTTAAAGCCTGTGAATTCGGGATATAAGCCCGCATTTTCAACAACAATCCCCAATGACGGGATATAATCAATGTCTTTATACAGTTCGAGATGATTATATAAAACCCTGCCCTCGGTCGGTCTCATCAGCCCCGATAATGCCCTAATCAGCATGGTTTTCCCCGAGCCGTTTTTGCCGACAAGCCCGTAAATTTTCCCGCTCTCCATTTGAAAATCAACATGATTAAGGACTAACGCACCCTTTATGCTTTTTTTCAGAGCCTCGGTTTTAATGATATTCATAATATTTCTCCAATCAAAATTAATCAAATTAACTCTTTATTGCTCAGCCCAATGTCGGAATATTTCACGGCTGAAAATCCGCAAATTAATATAACGCCAACGGGCAGGAAACTGATAAACAATTGTGGAATTGTCAGTTCGTTAAAGGCGGCAAGAATTAGTGAGTAGAAGGGGTTGAATATTCTTGCAAGCAGGCTTGTTGTGTTGGTTTTGAGGGTTTGAATTGCTGCGCCGATTGATATTAAGATAAGCGCGTAGGTCGCAAAAAATCCGTAAGTCGTCCCGATGGCGATTGATATTATATTCTGCAAAAGCGCAAAACCGAATGTGATTGCAAATGACATGATGAAGAGCTTTGCAGTAATTTCAAACCGATATTCCCCGCCCGTAAACCCGTAGACCAAATACCTGCAAGCCAAAGAAAACCAAAGCGAAGAAACCGCCGCATAAATGCCAAGCCGCAGTACCGTTTTCAGATACCAACCGCCCCGGCTCGCCTGCCTTGAAAACAAATATATACTGCTGACGGTCAGGTCGCTGTAAACAAAAGTCCCGAATATGATTACAAATATAAGCAGGGGAAATACAGATAAGAAGACCGCTAAAACACCCATACGGGTTAAATCATCCGATTTGCAAAAGAAACGCATAAATAGCTCTACAGCACCCCATTCATGTCTAATCATCGGCGATATAAGCAGTTCCAGATTCAATAATAACACAATGGGCAGGATTAAAGATGCTTTTAAAATGTTTCTCATCTGTAATCTTCCCCCAAATAATATTCCAAAATCTCCCGCTTAAACTCATAAAAATCATCAACAATTTCCTGCGTCTGCCCGAAGAATTCGTTTTCGGAATATTTGTAATACCTATCATAGTTGCCGTTCTGTACAGGAACGCTGTAGTCACTGTCTAAATTAAAATGTGAAAAAATCGGCGCGTAGAAATAGTAGTGAATTCCCTCTAAGGTTATTTTGTGCAGAATGATTAAGTATTTGTCTCCGTCTTTTAGGAAGTTTAGGTTGGATGTATATTGAGCCCGCCATTCAAAAGCTTCGGGGTTATTCTCCCTTGTGTAGCCTTGGCTTTCCAAACGCTCTAAATACCGCTTAAAATTCACAACATCTCGAAGATAAAAGCCGCCCCATTCACAGTATATTTCTAAGCTGTTCCCCGCAAGTGAAGGGTCGCCTTGTGTTACTTCCAAAACATCAACATATTCTATGTACATATTATTGAACGTATCTATTCTCCCCGCCGCAGTAGCTGTAATAACCACTATTTCAGAGCCGAACCTATCTCTCACCCAATTTTGATGCTCTAAATATCTATCAAGCGTAAGCTCTATTTCGGAGAATCTGCTCCCCATCGCCCGTATCGTAAAAGCATCAGTATCGGAAAGCTCTTGTGCGGTTGTATTTATTCTGATAAGCCCGGCATCGCCGATTTGCGGTATTGCTGCCTTTGTTGCAATACATGAAATCAGAATCACTGCAATTTGAACAGCTAAAAACTTTTTCATATATGAACCCTCGCTTTCTTATAAATCACAAATAAAGAGCCGACTATCAACACGGCGCAGATTGCAAAAAACAGCAGATATGATTTTCCCTCCATGCTTTCGGTTATTGCATAATCTGTCATACTGAGATTAATGAATTTTTCTATCGGAATAACTCTGCTTAGGCACAGTGCCCTATATTTCTCGCCCAGCAAAATAACCATCATCATAGGCAATGCACTCAGATAAGCATATTTTTTTAAACAAAAAGAAACGGCATAAGCGACCAATGCAAAAACAGCGCAAAGAAAGCCCATGATTAAAGCCATCATCAGATTATATATCTGCGGGTGTTCCACAAAAAGAGTTATCATAGTAAATTCGGGATTGAATTTAAGAAGAGAGCGTGCCGGGTTATAATAATGAAAGAGCATATCAGCGAACGACTGATAAAAAACGACAACATTGCTAAACGGCAAAAATAACTGATTAATGATAATATTAATCACAGCAGGGATAAAAAAGACCGCAAATCCGCCCAACCCGCAACATAACGCTTTGGCAAAATAATAATTTTTAATCCCGCCCCTCGAAATCATAAGGGGGCAATAATTAAGTTTGCTCTCAGTCATAAAAGAGGTCGAAAACGGCAACATAGCTATAATCGGAATAAGATAAGATATATATTCCGCAATGGGTGAGTTTGCGTTAAATATGTACGCATATTGTTTTGAAACAACGTGGGAAATATCATTCCCTGCCATCAGATTTGAAACTGCATAATAAGCAGGCAAACCACAAGCGGCGAGCATCATGATAGTAAAGCTGATTTGAAAGCTTTTTTTATTCAGCATAAGCTTTAATTGAGCGGCGAACATAAAATTCTCATCCTTTTCGGCGATATTTAAAAGAAGCGGTTGCTAAAATAATTTTTAAATAAAACTATTGACAAACTTGACAAAACCGAGTATAATATAGGTAATGAGACCCCCCGCACCTCTCCGTGCTTCGGCGCGTGATGTGTCCCAGTGGGGGACATTCTTTGTACAGGAGCGATAAAATGGAAGTAAAAGACGTTAAAAAGCCGCTGACTCATAAAGAGCAAATACAAAAAATGCTTGACCGCGGTTGCATTATTGATGATGAGAGCGAAGCTGTTTCAATATTAGAGCGGATAAATCACTACAGGCTGTCGGCTTATTTCTTGCCATTCAAAGACGAAAACGACAGATACAAGGACGGCACAAATCTGAAAACCGTGTTTAAAATACATGAGTTTGACAGGGAGTTAAGCAGGTTATTATTTAATATTATCGTTTCAATAGAGTTAAAACTGCGCGCTCAAATCTCTTATTACCACGCGCACACTTACGGCGCGTTGGGTTATACCGACAGCCAAAACTTCAATAAACGTCATAACCACAAAAGGTTCATGGAAAGCATCGAGAGGAATATTAATCATAACGATAAGCAATTATTTGTCCGGCATCATAAGCGGGCTTACGGCGGTAAATTCCCGTTGTGGGCGATTATTGAGTTGTTTTCACTCGGTGAGCTTTCTTATTTTTATTCTGACATGGAAATGAGCGATAGAAAAGCAATCGCCGCCGGATATGAAACAACCCCCAAAAATCTTTCGTCTTGGTTGCTCTGCCTTACCTATCTGCGGAATTACTGCGCGCATTATTCGAGGCTCTATTTCAACAACTTCCCACCGAAGCCCGCCACGCCCGAAAATTTTCCGTATACGCTTGAGAAAACAGTATTTGATTATATTTTGGTTTTGAAATTTTTATGTTGCCGTAATAAAGAGTGGTGTACCTCGTTTGCGGTACAGCTTGAAGCCCTAATCGAGGAGTACAGGGACTACATACAGTTGGAGCATATCGGGTTTCCGGGGAATTGGGCGGAGTTGGTGAAGTGGGGGTAGGCTGGGCTGATATTAATTCCAGCTAAAATTCACAAATCACAGCCCAAGGCATAACCCCGACTACTACCGCCGCCATGCTTAATGCAATGAGTAAGCAGAGCCAGCCTAAGCCTCTTTCGCGGCTCTTTTCCATAAAGGTAATATAGATAAAAGTTACAATAAAGCTTAAAACCGCAAACAGTAAAATGATGGCTATATTCATATAATGCTCGGTCTGTGCGACATAAACGGCTTGCGTGAGCGTTTGCGCCGCAATTAAAATTCCCGCGCTTAACATTGCCAGATTTCTCTGCTCCCTTTTGGGGAGCGGGGTAGTGCGGAGCATTTTCCTGTTGAAAAACACGAACCCCGCCGCTACAAGGACAGACAGCATCGCCATCGCCCCGAATGTAGAAAATAAGATTGCGGAGGCAACATCTCCATAATCCTCTGCGAAGTCCCCCCCAAAAGCCAGCGCGATGGGAAGCATAACCGCATAAACGCCCAACGGCAAAAAGAACCCACCCATATGAAAGCAAACTCTCAGCTTTTTTAAAACCCCAAGCTTCATCAAATCACAACCCCTCTTTATCAATTAACAATTAACAGTTAACAATTAACAATTTATTTTGTAGGGGACGGGCTTGCCCGTCCCGCATACAAAAAACGCATCATTTCGCTATTGGCGGGACAGGCAAGCCTGTCCCCTACGCACACGATTTTTTATGAGCTAATTCACTGTTCACTAGTCCAGCCGCCAGCAGACGTTTTTGGTTTTTTTATTGTGTGTTTTACAGATAACGCTCATCATCCAATACGGCAGGATAATAGCGGCGTAACGCAACAGCCATTCGGCGGCGGATACATAGCGGGCTATTGCAACGCTTTCGAACCAATAGCTCACAAAGCCCATACCATAGCCCTGCCCCGCCAATCCGGCGGCGCAGGTCAGAAAATATGCCGCCCATAACGCGCCCAGCCTTACTCTTCTGCTTTTGTTTATGCAGGCGACCAGATAAAGCGCGCTGTAGGTCTGAAAAAATGCAAGCACGAAAAATGCAAGCTCTTGCGACATGTAGATGCTGTCAACTCTGCGGTAATCAAGGAACTCAATGCTTGTCAGCAGGGTGAAAAGAATGATTCCCGACTTGTAGGTCGTCTGCCATTTAAGGAAAAGCATATTATTGAAATCCTTTGCGTTAAAGGGGAGCGCGGCAAGCTGACCGCCTAAAAAAGTGTACCCCTTGGTTTCGCCGTCTGCGCTGATTACGCCGCTTCTGAAAAAGCCGAGCTTTAGGTTTTGGTTAAGCAGCGTGAAAAAGCCGTATATTAAGTAAAGAAATGTAAACACGACCCAGTAGACCCAATGCTGGGTAAACATATACTCGCTGCCCCCCAAAAGCTCGTTAAACAAAATCTCCGCGCCCAAAAGCAAACCGCAAACCGCAACGATTGCCGCTACCTTGGAGAACCTGCAAAAGCCATCGGGTATGCGGACATATTGAGGCTTTAGATTCTTAGAAGCCCAAGAAAGCTTTTTTACTCTTAATTTTTCCTCTAAGCTCATGCCTGCTCCCCCTTATCACTGATAATGTCCCGCAATTTGTCCTTGCGGTTATTCCATATGGAATAGGTGAGCAGGTTTTCGGCGTTTGGTGAGGTTACGGCGATGTTTTTGAACAGCTCTAAATCACTCCGCTTTACCAGAGCCTCAAAATTGACGTTACCCTTTCGCAAGCCGATTAACCGCCCTTCATGCCCGCCCAGTTCCGAATTATTGCCGCTGATGACGGCGTATTTATCCTCAATTTGGTCGATGTTCAGCGATTCTGTTACCTTGCCGTCTATTATAATCGTAATCGCGTCGGCAATTTTATCAAGGTCGCCTGTGATATGGGTTGAGAAGAGAACGCTCTTTTTCCCGTCCGACACGAAATCACGCAGAATATCCAAAACTTCCATCCGCGCAACAGGGTCTAAGCCCGCAGTGGGTTCGTCTAATATCAGCAACTGCGGATTATGGGATAATGCCAACGCCAGCATTGCCTTTGTTTTTGTACCCTTTGAATAACTGCTGACCTTTTTGTCATCGGGTATATCCCAGAATTTGATGTATTTTTGATATTTTTCATTGTCCCATTCATCAAACAATTCCGAGTAAACCGCCGCGTTATTTTTAAGTTTACTCCCGCCGAACATGAAATCCTCATCCGCAACATAGCCAAGCAGATTCTTCACCTTGATTTCATCATCAATATTATCATAGCCGAAAACGGATATTTTGCCGCTCTTCCTTGAAATCATATTCATAATCAAGCGGACAATGGTGGTTTTCCCCGCGCCGTTCTGCCCTATCAGCCCCATAACCGTGCCGGGCTCTACCGTAAAGCTTGCGTTATCAAGCTTGAAATTTTTGTATTCCTTTGTAACGCCGTCAATCATAAGAGCTTTATTTTCCATCAAGAACATTCCCTTCCGTATATATTTCATCTACAGCGGCGATAAGCCTTTCTTTCGGGGATTTCAGCTTTTTGAGCTCCGCCGCAAGGGTTTTCAGTTCGCCTAAAAGGGTATCGGCGTGGTTGGTGATTGCGGCATCGAGCGTGTCGGATTTAACGTAAGTTCCCTTGCCCGAAATGGTGTACAAAAGCCCGTCCCGCTCTAAATCGGCGTATGCCCGCTTGGTGGTTATCATGCTTACGTTTAAATCCGCCGCAAGCTGCCTCATGCCCGGCAATAGCTCATCGCCCTTAAATTCCCCGTTATAAACGGCTTGCCTTATCCCGTCCTTAACCTGCTCATACATCGGTTTGCCGCTTGCGTGAGATATTATGATTTTCATTCCCCTTGCCCCCTTTGCTCTATGAGTTCCAGAGCTTTCAAAAGAGCATCGTCCCATTCCAGCCTGTCTTGATAGCCTATAGTCTCGCCCCGTGCCGAATCCGTTGCAATATACGCTTCTCTTGTAAAAGGCACGTATATATCGGGGGGTATTCCGTAGCTATAGCCGTTTGATGAGAAGCTTTCTTCAAGTGAAATCCCGCTTCGCTTCAGCTGACCGTAATCGCCCCCCCATCCTTTGCCGGATGTATTGTTGTTGCCGATAATGTTCACCTGTTGAATCTTCTCATCCGAGTAAAACGGGAAAAATCCTCCTCTCGTACCTCTCGTACCTCCTGCGATTCTTGCAAAATTTTCAGCCCAAGATTCGGTTTTATCTGAAACCAAGATATAAACCACGATATATTTGTCGGCGCGCGCCCCTATTTCCCACGAATAGTCTTGGAAATAAAGCTTATTCATGTTTGCCCATGAATCAAAAATAATGTTACTGCTATAATCATGTGAATGAAAAACAATGTTACTGCCAAAATTATATCGGTTTAACCTTTTAAAACCTCCTCCATCCATCGCACCGCGGGGAACCCTCAATGCGTAGGTGGTTTGCTGGTCAGTTACGTTTACGGTAAAAAGCCGTGACAAAAATGAGTAGCCGTTAAACGCCATGCTCATATCATTCAGACCTCTCAAATCAATAATTATATTATCCAATTCAAGAGCACCGGTTGCAATAACATCCCACGGCGATTGCTCTCCGGAATGAGTTCTGTCATAGTCGGCATCGTAGCGGTAGTTGCTCCAATTCATGTCACCCGTTCTGAGATAGACGGTGTTGCGCTCCCTATCTTTATAAATAGATAAGTCACCGAGCTCTAAAGTGTCCGCAGTCAAATCGTCCTTTGTCAATAATGTTCGGGTGTCGTCCTCGGGAGTGTCATCGCTGTAGTCGTAGCTTAAAGCGGCGTAATGAACCGTAACCGCTTCCTCGTATAAGCCGTAAGCTCCGCTGTAGCAGACCGTTTCGCTCATAATAATTCCGTCCGCCGTTTCATATTCAATCACGCACTCCGTGCCAAAGCCGCTGTTAAAGATGATGCTGTCTCTCATATGCTTTTCGTTGATATGGTCGTATTTCAGCTTTTTAGGCATAGGTCTCATCAGTGTAAACGAATCAACGGGAGCACCGTCTACAGAAATCAGCCTTGCATATTCGCCGCCTTGTATTTCCCAATCGGATAAGTAAGAGCTTCTGATATAATCCCCGTCCGCATATTCAAAGGTCAGCCGCTTATAATCGCCGCTGTTCACCTCATTAAGGAGCTCCGCCCAGTAGAATTGCCGCGGGTTACCGCTCTCGGGGTTGTTATAGATTCGAATATCAACACCGGCACTTGGAATAGGAATATTATTCAAAAAGCCCGAAACGAGCGTGATATATTCCAAATCCGTTTGCGCGTTTTTTACCAGACTTGTGTAAACCTGCTTCGTGGTTTCATAGCGGAGGTTGTAACGCTCCTGATAGTCGTACAGGAATACTACATTTTGCTCCAGACGCTTGCAAAGCTCCTTGAAATCCCTTTCCCTTTGCCTTGAGCTCATTCCGATTTGCGGGTCAAACGGCAATTCAAGGTAATAATCCCGGTAAGACTGCAAACCGCCGAATACAAAAAGAGCAGTAAAAAAAATCGCCAACCCGCCCGCCGCTAAAAAAATCTTAAAATTACTTCCCAATTTAAATCACCCTCCGTTAATTACAATTGACAATTGAAAATTGATAATTGACAATTAAAGATTAAATATCCACTTATATCATTGTCAATTGCCTTAATATCGTGTATACTTGTTATACACAGTATATAACAATATTTATGCTTTGTCAAGGGGTTTTTGTAAAATTTGTAAATTTGCATAAAAAAACCGCGTTATAGTTGGTTATAACGCGGTTTTTTTTTTTTTGCTTATTTTTTGTAAACATAAAAATTATATATCGTCACCTGTATCATTGCTTGATTTTTCAAGTAATCTTTTAATTATTAAGAAACGCCTCAATAGCTTGTTCCGCTATAGCCTTCATTTTAGGGAATCGATGTTTATCCGTCTTTTTTATGGGTGCTACATTAACAAGCCAGCGGAAATTAGCTAATTGCATGAAAAATTCAATATCAGCGGAGGTTTCCGGTCTTAATTTATAATACTCTGCTAAAAATGCTTTTGCTATTTCACCGTGCCTTTTGTCGTGTACCGAAGTTCTGCTTTGTAACATATAAGTCCAGCCAGCATCAAAGCGGAAATCGCCCTGTGTCAATTCCATGTCAATAAGGTATAGCTTTTGGCTATTATCCATCAAAACATTCCAAACATGATAATCCCTATGCACATAACAAGGCGGATTTTCATTAATACCAACAGATAATCCTTCAAGTTTATATAGAATATCTTTATAACCATCTATTTGTTTTTCTTCTATAATCGTTTTTATCTCTGAAAATTCATTTTTAATAAATCCATCAAAAGGCGGCGCGTCTTTGGGTGTTATGTCGTGTAAATTATATAATAACTTTGCGAACTTTTCTATTAAATCATGCTGTGTTGCCGTATCAGCGGCTTGATAATTGTCCCACAACATTCCTCCGTCTATATATTGCATATACAAGCCATTTTCATCTTTTTTATATAGTTCGGGTATGTTTATTCCTGCTCCTTGCAGAAAACACAGAGCATCCCATTCTTCGTCAATACTTTTATGCAATTTACGGATATGTTTCCTTCCATCCTGCATTTCTTCAAGAATGACTTCACCGCCCGGATAGTCACGAAATGTAGTTGTTTTTACAATAGTATTTTCCATATACATCCTCCGATACTGTAAATTTTCAACATCACCAAGCACCATAACGCATTACTTCGGGCGACCGAGGGCGGTCGCCCCTACGAAATATTGCGCGTTATGACGATTTAATGATTCCTTTGGTTTCTTTCCAAAGCCTCCCACAGTCCGAGCAGATAAGTAATTCCCAAAGCGCGGTCGTACAGCCCGTACCCCGGTCTGCCTTTTTCATCCCAAATCATTCTACCATGGTCGGGGCGGGCGTAGCCCTCGAATTTGCTGTCATGAAAAGCCTTGACAATGGCATACATATCAAGTGAGCCGCAAGCTGTCGGGTGAGCCGATTCATAAAAGCTTCCGCCCTCGGTAAATTTAAGGTTTCTTATATGTGCAAAATGTATACGGTCTGAAAATTCTCTGATAATAGCGGGGGTGTCGTTGTCGCAATTCGCTCCTATACTGCCCGTGCAGAGGGTTAAGCCGTTATGGCGGCTTTTGTTTAAACTCAAAAATTTCTCGATATTTTCCCGTGAATTAATCATTCTGGGCAATGAGAAGATTGAAAACGGCGGGTCGTCCGGGTGGATTGCCATTTTTATATCAAGCTTCTCTGCGTGAGGGATAATCGCATCGAGGAAATATTTTGCGTTTGCGAAATATTGCTCCTGCGTCATAGTGCTGTATTGCTCTATAGTCGCCTCAATTTTTTTCAGCCGCTCGGGTTCCCAGCCCGGCAGGGCGATGCCTCCGCTGTCGGCGGCGTATTTATCCGCCAGAGCTTTCGGCGTTGTAGTTTTTATAAAATCGGCGTTGAAAAACATGGTATTAGAGCCGTCGCCCAAATCATGATAAAGATTGCTCCTTGCCCAATCCAAAACGGGCATGAAATTATAGCAAATCACTTTAATCCCTATTTTCGAGAGCCGCTCCATTGTCTTAATATAATTTTCGATATACAAATCCCGTGACGGCAGCCCCAGTTTAATATCCTCATGGATATTAACGCTTTCGATTACCTCCAGTTTAAGCCCCGAGTCGGTTACGGTTTTATGCATCCCCGCAATTTCATCCGTCTCCCAAACCTCCCCCGCCGCCTTGCTCAAAAGGCTTGTAACAACGCCCTCAACGCCCGGAATCTGCCTTATATATGAGAGCGGGATTGTATCATGACCTGTTCCGAACCATCTGAAAATCATTTTCATTAGATTATTCCTCCTTTTTTCATTCCTAGCTTCTATTTTCTTGCCCCTCACTCCTCATTGTCATTTGTTTTCGTATATTCGCACCTATATCAGCCCCTTTATTGCAATATTCCTTTACAAAATCGTCATATGACATACGGAACGAGGATAAGAAATGTTCATCTCTCTCTGCTTGCGTCATTAGCTCAATAGGCTTTTCATATATGTTGATTACTTTTTTATTATTACTTAACATAAAAAGTTCACCCCAATTCTTCTGTAAATTTTGAATTTGCCCCAAAATCCCCGCCATTTTCAATATAAGCAATCGCCCATTGCCTGTAGTAGTATTCAAAATCATTTTTGTCGGTTAAATCCAACCTCTCGCCGTTCTCTACAGCCAATATGTGAACAGTACCGTCATGACCTGCCGCAATCATTGTTTTGATTTCGGGATTGTTATTGACGGTTACAAAGTCCTTAAAGCTGAAAGATACACTATTAGGGTGATTATGTAATGCTATTAACTTTTCTTTAGTTGACGGTAATTCAATACTGCCGCCATATTCGCCAAGCTTTTTGTGTGATATGAGCTTACCATCGTTAACATTTAAAAAGTAAACATCTTCTGTTATCAACCCATAGTTGTCAATAATAGCCTGTTTTGCAAATTCCGCAATTCTTTTATCTCCTGTCGATGTTGACGTGATTCCGCTGAACTTTTTGATGTAATCCTCTGAATTAATACTAATCATAAAACCGTCCTCGATAATGGGATTGTATCACGCCCTGTGCCGAACCATCTGAAAATCATTTTCATAACGAACTTACTCCTTTTTTTATTACATCCGTAAGTTTTCAATTGCTTTGATTGATAGCCCCGTGAGTTTACCAATAATATCAAGAGGCATATTTTCGGTAAGCATATTACGCGCAATGTCAAATCTCTCTTCTTCACGTCCTTCTTCACGTCCCATTTTAATGCCCGTATCAAGAGCCGCAGACAAAGCAGACATTTCTTCTCTCAGTGCATTTTCACGCGCCTCGGTAGTGATAATAAATTTCCTGTCGCGATTAAGCCGCTTTACCTCACCAACTGCTTTCTTAATTTCGTCAATCGGCACTGTTTCCAACGCCTCAATTTTTTCTTCGGAATCGGCATTGATTAGATTAAGCCACAGTTCAATGTTATTTTTAGAATCTTCAAGCGACGGAATCTTGCCTAGTTCAAAAAAGTGAATCACCTTTTTGTCGGTCAACACTTCATGCCGATTCACCTCCATATTCACGAACACGGAGTGATACTCCTTGCAGTTAAACACGGGATAATCAACGATATTAATCAAGACAGTTTTCGGGATTTTAGTGTAATTTTCGCCTTTGTGTAACCTTGTGAACATCAAGCTTGAGTAATACTCGGCACGCGCCTGAAAATCATCACGCTTATAACATTGTACTTCAATATCAATCTCCTGTCCGTCAACTCTCACACGCAAGTCAAGCCTACAAAACTTATGCTCTACTTCGGCAGGGGGTATCTCATTGGGGCAAAGCTCAACTTTTTTCGCATCAAATCCTAACGCCGCAGAAACAAGCGACTTTAATAAGTCCAAGTTCTCTGAGAAGATTTTCTTAAACGCAATGTCGATTTTGGGTTTTACTTTCAGTTCAGTCATGGTAAGCCTCCTTTCTTATTCCAATTGACAATTGAAAATTGAGAATTGACAATTATTTTAATTCTTCTGCAAGCGTCCCAGCAACCCCGCCCTTTTCCGTCATTCTCTCATAAAACCCAAGAATTTTAGCATCAAGCCCGCCGTTGGATAGGTCTGTATCAAAAATAGCCTTTTCAAGCAGAATATCTTCGGGCTTCATGCCTTGAAGTTTTGAGAGCATGGGGTCGGGGCTGATTGTGAAGGGGGTGTGACTGTCGTCCGAGCCTTGCAAATAGCGAAGCCATGCGGCTATGGCGAGCGGGATTGCGACAAGCTTTTCGGCGTTGCCCTCTTTTTGGTAGGCTCTGATTGTATTGCAAAATCTTACGGGGATTTTCTGGCTTGTGTCTGTCGCTATTCTTTGCGGTGTGTCGGGGATAAAGGGGTTGGGCAAACGCTCGTTTATGACCTCGTCTATGAACTTTTCGGGGTCGATTATTTTCGGGGAAACAACCGTTTTCAAGCCCTCGTCATAGCCGATTTTTTTAACCAAAGCAAGCAAATCTTTATTTTTCATCTCTTCCCAAATAGAGGTATAACCCAGCAAACAGCCGAAAACCGCAAGTGCCGTATGAAGCGGATTAAGGCAAGCGGTGACTTTCATTCGCTCCGTCAAGCTAACCGTTTCCCTGTCCGTCATATAAACGCCGGCTTTTTCCAGCGGCGGTCTGCCGTTGGGGAAATTGTCCTCAATAACTAAGTATTCTGCCGCCTCGGAGTTGACAAATGGGGCGATATAAGTATTTTTTGAGGTAACAATAGCCTCCATGCCGCCTATGCCTTTAGAAGTGAGCTCTGCCCCTATTTCCCCGGACGGACGAGGGGTGATTTTATCTATCATGCTCCAAGGGAACGAAACTTTTTCGTTTATATAGCGTCTAAAATCCTCGCCCAAGCCGCCCGCCGCTTCAAGGACTGCACTTTTGAGCCGCTCGCCGTTTTCCTGAAAATTATCCATGCTCACAAGGGCAAGAGCCGCCCCGCCCGCCTTAAACCGCTCATAAAGCAGTTCCGACAAAATTCGCATAATTTCGCCGCCGTATCCCTTTTCGGTAATGGTAAAACTTACCATTTGGAGGGTATCTTTTTTGAATATTGCTTTCAGCTCCTCAAAATCATTACCCTGTGCCGTGAACGACTGTGCAACCCCGCCGATTACCTGCTTTTCACTAGAACCGCCCGCAAAAAGCTTTACCGAAAGGGCAAGATTATCAAACGGCTTAAAGATTTTTTCGATAATGTCGGTATCGAATGTTTCAACGGCGATAATCCCCGTATCGATTTCATTCTTTTCAAGCAAATTATCGGCTATAGCGGCGATATACCCTCTGAAAATATTCCCCGCCCCGAAATGAACCCAGCGAGGGCTTCGCATAGTGCGTTCCGCTAATTTCTCCATGTCATAGCAAGGGATTTTAACCCCCGCTTGTTCCCATTTTTCAGCTTCGGATAAGCCTTTGATATTTAAGTTTAACATATACACACTCCCTAATATTTCATTTTTGATACTGAAGCACAGAATTTAATCATCATTTCTAAATTCTGAGCATCGACTGACCTGTATTTAAGATGGTAAAACAAATGTTCTTTAATGTTATTGGATATGTATTGACCGCCCAGCAATTCTGAAATGCTGTCTGCTATAAAACCGGATATAAATGCTTCATTAATAAAAGAATATTTGTCATTAACACGGCTTGATGAAACTTGCAGAGGTTTGCGCCTATACAGCCAATAAGCGGTATAGGAAATAATTTTTTCATAGCTCGTATAAGAAATATTATGAAAATCCTTTACCCTCATAACATCGGCGAAATAATCAATAACTAAATGGCAAAGTAAATTTTCGCTGATTATTGCATCTTTTTCGGCAGATGTTTGCTTCAAGAAAGTATCTAACATTCTATGCAAATAGGTTATGCGAATCGGAAATATATCCGTACTGTAATTTCCGCGCAATTCCATATAGATACTCTTATCCTTTAACAATTAAATCATCTCCAAAAAGCTAAATTTGCAGGGTCGCTTAAACAATCTTCAAACCGCAATATACTGTCAAGCATGTCTTCGGTTTCATAAGCAATGCCGTCATTCGGAAATCTGTCGTTAAAACACCCATTGCTGTCCAGTTCTTCAAGCATTTGTTTAAAATATTCGACATCTTTATCAAACTCAATGCGAAGATTTTCTTTCCTCTCCTCAAATGTCATAATATTCACCTGCCTTTCGCTTTCTATACTCCTTTACGGAGCATATTATGCCTTACGAGCGATGGGAAAAGCTCATTATCGTTGAACCCTCCCCGAAGCATCCCCCTGTGCCAACTTATTAACCTCATCAACCGAAACCAGATTAAAATCGCCCTCAATGCTATGCTTCAGGCAACTTGCCGCAACGGCAAATTCGATGGCTTTTTGCGGTTCATAGCCGCTCAAAGCGGAATAAATCAAGCCCGCACCGAAGCTGTCGCCGCCGCCTACTCGGTCTACTATGTGCATATTATATGACTTGCTGAAATATGCCTTGCCGTTTTCATAGAGCATTGCCGCCCAGTTGTTATCGTTTGCGGATAGGGAGGTTCTCAGCGTGATTGCCGTTTTCTCAAAGCCGAAACGGTCGGTAAGTTTTTTGGCGACGTCAATGTAAGAATCGTGGTTGACTTCGCCTTTTGTAACATCTACGCCGTCTGCTTGAATCCCGAAAACATCATGTGCATCCTCCTCATTGGATATGCAGACGTTTACGTATTCGCAAAGCCCCGCCATAACTTCCCCTGCTTTTGCCTTGCTCCAAAGCTTATTGCGGTAATTTAAATCACAGCTTACTTTGACATTGCGGCGTTTCGCTTCTTTGAGTGCATCCATGCAGATTGCGGCTACATTGTCGCCCAGAGCGGGCGTAATCCCCGTAAAATGAAACCAATCGGCATTTTCAAAGATTTTCCCCCAGTCAAAATCCTCCGCACCCGCCGCCGCAATGGACGAACCCGCACGGTCGTATATCACCTTACTTGCTCTTTGGCTTGCACCTTTTTCGAGATAATAAATGCCGACACGCTCGCCGCCACGTGCTATAAGCCCCGTGTCAACGCCGTATTTACGCAGGGAATTAACGGCGCATTGCCCTATTTCATGACCGGGCAGTTTGGTAACAAAAGCCGCGTCAAGCCCGTAATTGCAGAGCGAAACGGCTACGTTCGCCTCTCCCCCGCCGTATGTAGCCAAAAAACTCTCGCTTTGAACAAACCTATCATACCCGTGAGGCGCAAGCCTAAGCATGATTTCACCAAAAGTAACAACTCTCATAACACATTCCCCTTAATAAATACTTTTTTAAACCTTGCAAACTTCGACTGATTTAGCGGTTAGCTCGGTTATTTTGCTGAAATCTCCGGCGGCTATAAGCTCGTTTGAGACCATGAAACTGCCGCCGCAGGCTATGACTTTATTGAAGCTTAGATATTCCGTAATATTTTTGTCTGTAATCCCGCCAGTCGGCATAAATTCTATGTTTGGGTAGGGGGCGGATAACGCTTTGAGCATTTTCAGCCCGCCCGCCGCTTCTGCCGGGAAGAATTTGACGGTGCTAAGCCCTAATTCAATCGCCCGCTCTATGTCAGACGGCGTCATGCAACCGGGTATCATAGGCACTCCTATACTCCGGCAATGCTCGACAACTCTCGGGTTAAGCCCCGGGCTGACTATAAATTTCGCGCCCGCCGCTTTTGCTTTGTCCGCTTGTTCGGGTGTCAGAATCGTTCCCGCTCCAATCAGCATTTGCGGGTATTCGGCGGCAATCAGCCGCATACTTTCCTCGGCGGCTTGTGTCCTAAAAGTAATTTCGGCGCAGGGAAGCCCCCCGTCACACAAAGCCTTGGCAAGCGGCAACGCATCCCCCGTATTGTTAATTGTAACAACAGGAATCACCCTGGTTTGTTTTATTTTTTGAAAAATATCAGCCGAAGCAGACATAGCTTTCACGCTCCTCATTTTAAATTTAAGATTCTTTCTCCGCTTGCTTTAATATCTCCGCCATAACCTCTAATACCATTTCAATTTTGTCGTCCGAATTAATTTTGTCGCTTTTAAGGATTGTTTGAAGCGGTCTTATTAATGCTACGTAGTCAATTTTGGTCGCCATACTTTTCACCCCCTATGAACAAAGCTTCTAATACTATAACGCTGATATACCAACAATTTTTTCAACCCAAGAAACATCTTCTTGGTCCATTAAAACTACTGCGTCCTCGATTTCCTGTTGCAGACCGATTACAACTGAGGGTAAATTAAGCTTTTTAACTTTTAGCAGTGAGTTAAGATGCTGCCTGTTCTTTTCTCTTGTTTCGAGTGAAGTCGCCATATTTTTCACCTCCTTAAAGGACTTTTATGCTTCATCATTATTATACCTTAAAATTTTAAATTTGTCAATTTATTTTAATTTAATATCGATTAAAAAAAACAAAAACAACGCACGTGTACAAATGCGTTGTTCTTGTTAGAGAAGTAATTCAGCTTATTAACTATTCGGTGTTACGGTTTCAAACAACGAATATAAGCGAATTATAATTAGTAATGGTGA